>SAMEA104315424__coassemble_339_pt1 | contig 83137 bp, 76 predicted proteins | sample SAMEA104315424__metabat2_low_PE_018 | metagenome-assembled genome bin SAMEA104315424 (sample SAMEA104315424) | gut metagenome | biome: Monkey gut; feature: monkey-associated habitat; material: faeces | place: China | collected 2013 | reverse complement strand
GCTTCACCTGCTCATGGTCGATCCCCACATCCCCGCCGGCGCAAAGCTGTACTAAAGCACTGCTTTACCATAGACAAAACCCTCCCGATATTGATTCGGGAGGGTAAATAATTTATTCATTTGGCTGAGCGTCAGGTTTTGGCTCAACATTCAGGGCTACGATTTTTTCGGTGAGCAGCTTATACAGGTGCGAGTATATCGCGGAATCGACCACTAACCCCTTTACAACACCGTCGTCCGTGCACTCGGGATCAAACACGCCCACCGCCGCCTGCTGCACTTGCTCGGTGACGAGCTTTGCTATACCGCGGTGGCGCATCACAAAGTCGTCGTATATCGCCTTTACCGTATCTTCCGGTATGTTCATGGGTATAATCTTACTGACAACCGATATGCTGAGGCTCTGCTTTAGCGTGCATATCATGATGAGGTACGCTAAATGTATGCGGGTGTACTTTTTCTTCACCGGAGCGGGCATTATCTTCATGCGCACATAGTTATTTATCGTGCTGGGGGTGATGATGGGGTCGCTGTTGGCATCGTGGGGGAACAGGTCAAGAAATTTGGCAACGAGCGAGATCACCTGATCCATATAGAGCTCAAAATCGGGGAGCTCGTCCCATGTCGGCAGACAGAAGCGCGTTATATATCTGTCCCAGCGCCTGAGCTTGGCAGCGATAAACTTGGTGTTATATATAAGTCATACCTCCCAGCATTATATGTGATACATTATAGCACCAAAATGTATAGCTGACAAGATAATATAATATTCATTATTATTTAACATAAACCTATTTACTTAATAACAAAAATGCGTTAAAATAATATAACATATTAGATACCTGTGGAGGCAGTATTATGGCTTTTGAGATTTTCACTGATTCCGCGGCGAATATTCCCGCAGCGAAACTTGAAGAGCTTAACATCAATGTGATACCGTGCAGCTACGAGGTGGGCGGAAAGATAATAAAGTGCCCGCGCGTACCGGAGGAGTTTGACGGCAAGGAGTTTTACGATATGCTCCGCGCAAAGACCGAGGTCCGCACGAGCATGACGAACACCCACGACATAGCCGAGCAATTTGAAACGGCGCTCTCAAAGGGAAGCGATGTTTTGTATATAAGCATATCCTCGGGCATAAGCGGCACATTCAATGCAGCCCGCCTTGCAGCCGAGGAGCTGCGCGATAAGTACCCCGAGCGCCGCATCGAGGTGTTCGACTCAATGGGAGCGGGACTCGGCATAGGGCTTCTGGCGATGAAAGCCGCCGACTACCGGCAGGAGGGACTCGGCATGAACGCTCTGCTCGAGCGTCTTGCGTCCGACCGCGGCGGACTGTGCGAATACTTTACCGTAGATGATCTCATGCACCTGCGCCGTGGCGGACGCCTGTCCGGTATTGCCGCGATGATGGGCACCGTTTTGAATATAAAGCCGCTGCTGCGGGGCGATGAGGAGGGCAAGATAGTTGTGTTCTCAAAGCTGCGCGGCAGGAAAAAGGCGATAGCGGCTATTGCCAAGGAGTACGAGGATAAAGCCGTTTCGCCCGAGACCCAGAGGGTAGCCATAAGCCACGGCGACTGCATCGAGGATGCAGAGACGCTGGCGCAGATGGTAAACGAGATAGCAAAGCCCAAGGAGCTTATCATAGCGACCCACGAGCCGTACACCGGCGTTCATGTCGGTCCCGGAATGCTCTCGCTGTTCTTCTTTGGAGCCGGAAGATAAAAAAATCCCTACAGTCGTGTGACTGTAGGGATTTTTAACTGTATCAGTGGTGGCTGCTGTTCGTGCCCTTATCGCCAACGCCGAAGTGGAGCTCCTTCATGCCCTCGACCTCGTCGCAGATGTCCTTGAGCTGGCACACCGTGCAGTCGGTGGGCAGACCCTCCATGATGTGGGTCAGGGTGCTGGTTATTGCATCGACCTTCTTTGCGTTGCCGAGCATCGCAGCAAAGTCGAGAGAGGGATCGGTGACGAAAATGACCTTGACATTGAGAACATTGGAATCCTTCTTGTATGCCTCGATGTAGCGGTAGCCGACCTGCTCGAAGTTTATGCCGCGTCTGAGCGCCTTCTTGGAAACGCGAACCTGCTCGCGGTGGCTTTCGGGGGACATGCGGACCATGTAGCCCTCGGGATAGACATGGTACTTGCAGAACTCGATGTCCTTGAGTGCGCGGTAGACCTCCTCGTCCTCGCCCTCGAGAACGCCGACGCGCAGCAGAACGATGCGTGCGAAGGGAACATCCTTTTTGATGGCCTTCAGATCGGGACCGTAGAGCAGGACCTCATCCTTGTTCACCAGATCGGTGCTCGTGGTGGTGCAGATGTAGTTTGCCGAGCCGAGACCGAGTGCGCCGAGCTCATATGCGGCATCCGACTGCAAAACGAGCTCTGCCGAGCCGAGGTCGGGCCACGCCTTGCCGGACTTGTACTCCCACACCTTGGGCTTGGACTTTGACAGAAGCTGATTTGTGCTTTCTATAAGAGAGTTGTAAAGTTCCATACTGAGTCTCCTTTTTCTCATTATTTCCTTTGTGTATATTATAGACGCTGCATACACGAAAAAGTGTCGCAAATTCTACAAGCCCGGATAAATGTTAAAAAAATTGCATATATGTACCTCGGCAAAAATGAAAAACGGAGCCGATTAACAGCTCCGTTTTGTCACATTGTAAGATCTGTCAAAATGAACCGCTGCGGCCGCCGTGTATCGAGCCGCTGCTCGAGGTGTGCGTGCTGCTGAAGTTGCCGCCGGAGCCGAAGCCGCCGCCGGACGAGCCGCTGCCCTTGTCGTCATCCTTCGGCTTTTCGGTCTTTGTGACCGTACTGTACAGATAGGTGTCGTTGCTTTCCGTGAGGTCAAAGCTGCCCTCGCGGACATAGTCGGAGGCCTCCGCCTTCATATGCACGGACTTCATGCCGCTCTTCATTACGGTCATAACGATGACGGCGACGATCAGACCGATAACGAGCGCATAGGCGACCCAGTTCCAGTATAGGCCGAGCGGGACATGCTCGGAGCTGTCCGGAGACGGATCGCTCGTGTCAATGGGGGAGAAGTCGTCGGGATCGAAATTGTCCGGAGTTGTGCCGCTCGGATCTTCGTATGCCTTGACGAGGTAAACGCCGCAGTTTTCGATAAAGCTCGTGCAGGCTTCGTACCAGTTCCCATCGGACATATAGGGAACGAACTCATCGCACATAGCGTCGAGGTACGCATCTGGAAATGCAAATATCGCGTATCCGGAGGTGGAAACGGCGTACTGCCGCTCGTTTGCGCTCAGAAGCAGGATGATACCGTCCTTGTTCTCGCCCTGACCGATGTCGGTCTCGTCGTAGAAATCATCGGCATATTCCTCGGCGGTCTTGCCGTCGAGCGAGGATGCCGTAACTATGGCTACATCGACTTTGTATGTCGAGCTCACCTCGGCAAGCTTTTCGTTGAGAAGATCGGTGTCAAAATCGTCAAACAGTCCCTCATTGTCGTAAACGCGGCTCATGGAGTTGTCGGCAAGCGCTGCCGGACAGAGCACCATGACTAAAACGAGCACGAGAAGAAGAGATAAAGCTTTCTTTTTCATGTCATACACCTCCTCAACCCATCAGCGTCCATATCAGGAAATATGATATAAGCGAGACCGCGCCGCAGATCGAGCAGAAATATTTCCAGTACCTGCCCTTGTCGATGGGCAAGTCGCCGACGAATTTTCCTGTCTGACCGTTCATGGCGAAGGTGTATTTGTTGCCGTTCCATGTTGTGTTGAGTATCCAAACGGGGTAGAGGGCGTATTTCTTCTGCCCGCCGGAAAGAGAAACGGACGAGCTTTCGGATATGACGCTTGTATAGGACGAGGAGACGGTTGAGGAGAGCATTTGCTCTGCGCTATTCTTAACTCTCTCGTTTGCGCGCTCATTGCACACTTCCGCCGCAACGTCGTATTTGTCGGCAAGGTAGCCCGCCAGATACGCCGTCTGAAAATCCACGGCTTCGGAGAAGTTAAACGGCTCTATGGACTCCATGAGATCGTCCGGCATACTCTTCGAGCCGTCCACGGGAATGTGCTCAAAGCCCATTTTCCCGCAGCGCGAAATTGCATAAAAGCTCGTTTCCGTGTAGTTGTAGTTTTTGTCCGACCACGCGCGCACCTTAGTTGCGCGATAGCGTGCGCGAGCGTCCGCATCCGTGTCAAACAGCCAAAACGGAACGTAAACTCCCTTAACTTCGTCAATGTGATTCTCGTTGCTGAATACCTTCGGCAGGAGCTTTTTGCCGCTCAGATGCTTTTTGAGCGCTGCCTTTGCGGCGGCCTTGTCGAGCTTAAAGGGAATGATATAATCCGGGCAAAGCTCGCCCTTGAGCTGGGATTTGAATATGACGGGGTTGCCGCAGTAGGGGCAGCTCATTGCAGACGTGGTCTCCTCGGCGATTATCTCGCCTCCGCACGAGGAGCAGACATAGATGTTCATTCCCGACTCCTCGTCGAAATGAGCCCTCTCGTCCTCCTTCCATTCCAGCTCGTCGTCCTTATCGCCCTTGAGCTCCGCATCGTAGCTCTTGAGCGTTTCCAAATCAAATTCGGTGTCGCAGTAGGGACATTTCATCTTGCCGCTGGCGCCGTCGTAGGCTATGGCACCGCCGCAGCACGGACATTTGTATTGCAGCATAGTATCCATAACTTTTCACTCCTTATTTGCGGTCGTTATCGTTAAACGGGTCGCCGCATTCGGGGCAGAACTTGGGCGGGTGAGCGGGATCCTCGGGCTCCCAGCCGCACTTATCGCAGCGGTAAAGCGGGGCGCTCTCGGGCTTCTTCGCGCCGCACTCGGAGCAGAACTTGCCCTTGTTCACCGCGCCGCAGGAGCATACCCAGCCGTTCTGCGCAGGTCTGGGGGAGCCGCACTCGGTGCAGAATTTTCCCGTGACCGTCGCGCCGCAGGAGCAGGTCCACGCGTCCGCAGCGGGAGCAGCGGGAGCCGCAGGAGCGGGCTGCGCAGGCTGTAACGGCTGCTGAGGCTGCACGGGCTGCTGTGCTTGCTGCTGCTGACCCATGGCATAGAGATTCTGCGCGTTCATTCCGCCGCCGGCGTTCATTGCCATGCCCATGCCCATAAAGCCGGTCATGGCGCCCGCGCTGTTTCCTGCCGCCGTTTTCATCGCGTCCGCCTGAGCGCCGACGAGGGTCGCCGCCGCCATGGTCGGGTCGCGCATGACTGCCGAGCGCTGGAGCGTCTTTATCATCTCCGCGTCCTCGTCCGGCAGCGTCACGGAGCCGAGCGCGATGCTAACGACCTGCAGACCGCGCAGTGCTCCCCATTTTTCCGACAGAGCCGCATTCATCGCGTTTTCAAGCTCGGTGTTGTGGCTGACTATCTGATTCGGGCGCATCTCGAGATCGGACAGGCGTCCGAAGGCAGGCTGAAGCGCGCTTATAAACTCGGTCTTGAGCTGACCATCGAGCTCGTCGCGGGTGTATTCCTCCGAAACGTTTCCGCAGACGTTCGTGTAAAACAGCAGGGGATCTGCTATTTTGTACGAATAAACGCCCGAGCAGCGCACCGAAACGTCAACGTCAAGCCCTATCTTGCTGTCAACGACGCGGAAGGGGATGGGGTTGGGAGTTCCGAACTTGTTGTCGATGAGCTCCTTGGTGTTAAAATAGTAAACGCGCTGATCCTTTCCGGTGTCGCCGCCGAAGGTAAAACGCTTGCCGAGCGTGCGGAAGCTCTCCCTGATGCTCTCGCCGAGGTTGCCGGAAAAGATGCTCGGCTCGCTGGAGGTGTCGTATGTATACTGACCCGGCTCCGCGCAGACCTCGACTATCTTGCCCTGCTCAACGATCATCATGCACTGTCCGTCGGCCACCGCGATGCCCGAGCCGTTGGAAATGACATTGTCGCTGCCCTTGGTGTTCGAGGATCTTCCGCTGATCTGTTTGCGGCCCTTTGTGACCAAAACCTCCTTCGGCATTGCCTCACAGTAGAAAAACTCCTTCCACTGATCGGCCAGCGTGCTGCCGAGCGCACCGATACCGGCTTTTATAAGACCCATAGCCTAATTGCTCCTCTCTTAAAATTTTTTTGTTTTTATTTAGTCATTTTTCAATATTTGTATCGAACACTGTATTGTTATGCAAATTATATCATGCTAAACAATCCCTTTCAACACTTGCTTATATTTAATTATGGTGTTAAAATAAACTGTTTCAAAAAATGAGTAAAAAACCAAGGGGATGAAAGCATGAGTATCATTAAGGACATAAATCTCGCGCCTTCGGGTGAAATGAAGATAAACTGGGTAGAGCGCAATATGCCCGTTCTGCGCGGCATATCCGAGGAATTTTCCAGGGAAAAGCCGTTTGAGGGACTTAAGGTCGCGCTTTCGGTGCACCTCGAGGCAAAAACGGCGTATCTGTGCCGTGTGCTCGAAATGGGTGGTGCGCAGATGTATGTCACAGGCTCTAATCCTCTTTCCACTCAGGACGATGTCGCAGCGGCACTTGCTCAGGGCGGCATGAATGTTTTCGCCGAGTACGGCTGCTCGGAGCAGCAATATGAGGACTGCCTGCGCGAGGTCCTGAAGGTCGGACCTAATATAATCATAGACGACGGCGGCGACCTTGTGCATCTTATGCACGAGGAGTACCCCGAGCTCATCCCCAATGTTATCGGTGGCTGCGAGGAGACTACCACCGGCATAAACCGCCTGCACATAATGGATGCCGCGGGCAAGCTGCGCTTCCCGATGGTCATGGTAAACGATGCCGACTGCAAGCATATGTTCGATAACCGCTATGGTACCGGTCAGAGCGTTTGGGACGGCATATGCAGAACGACAAACCTCATCATAGCCGGTAAGTATGTCGTCATATCCGGCTATGGCTGGTGCGGCAAGGGCGTATCGCTCAGAGCCAAGGGTCTCGGCGCAAAGGTCATCGTCACCGAGACCGACCCCATCCGTGCGCTCGAAGCCGTCATGGACGGATACGAGGTCATGCCCATGCGCGAGGCTGCCAAGTTCGGTGACATATTCTGCACCGTCACCGGCGGCAGGGATATAATCACCGCCGAGCACTTCCCGCTCATGAAGGACGGGGCTATCCTCAGCAATGCCGGACACTTCAATGTCGAGGTCGATATGGAAGCCCTTGAGAAGCTGGCGGTGAAAAAATACGAGGCGCGCCACAACATCCAGGGCTATGTCATGCCCAATGGCAAAACGCTGTTCACCATCGCCGAGGGCAGGCTCGTAAACCTTGCCGCGGCGGACGGTCATCCGGCGGAGATTATGGACATGAGCTTTGCTATCCAGGCACTCTCGGCAAAGTACCTTGCCGATAACCGCGATAGCCTTAAGCCCGGTGTTATCTCCGTTCCGCGCGAGATCGACGAGAAGGTAGCGCGCTGCAAGCTGCGCGCCATGGGTGTTGAGATCGACTCCCTCAGCCGTGCTCAGGCGGAATACCTTGGCAAATAACAAACCGGAGAGGCTCTTTAAATGGAAAACATGGAGAATATGGACTTTGAGGCGATGCGCGATAAACAGGCTGACGAGCTCATGCAGCTTCTCGATGAGAGGAGAATGAAGGAGCTTCAGCTGCGCCTTGAGGATATGAACGAATTCGATGTCGCCGAATTTCTCACCGAGATAGGCGACAACCGCATGCCGATGGTGTTCCGGCTGCTCTCAAAGCAGACGGCGGCGGATGTTTTCGCAAACTTCGACGCTCCCGAGCAGGAGCAGATCATAAACTCGATAACCGACTCAGAGCTGTCCTCGATAATCGAAGAGCTGTATGTCGACGATGCGGTCGATATGATGGAGGAGCTGCCGGCGAATGTCGTAAAGCGCGTAATGCGCACCGCGACCCCCGAAACGCGCAGACTCATAAACCAGTACCTCAATTATCCGGAGAACTCAGCCGGAAGCATAATGACGGCGGAGTTCGTTGACCTCAAAAAATACATGAATGTGCGCGAGTCCATAGCGCGCATACGCAGGATAGGCGAGGACAAGGAGACTATCTACACCTGCTTTGTCACCTCTGCCGACCGCAAGCTCGAGGGCGTTCTCTCGGTCAAGGATCTGCTTTTGTCCGACGATGAGACCGTTATCGAGGATATAATGGACACAAATATCGTTTTCTGCATGACTCACGACGACCAGGAGGAAGCGGCCGAGAAGATCTCCGACTACGACCTCATGGCACTGCCCGTTGTCGATAAAGAGGGCAGACTCGTCGGCATAGTCACCGTTGACGATGTCATCGATGTTATGGAAGCCGAGGCCACCGAGGACTTCGAGATCATGGCGGCAATGACGCCTTCTGACAAGCCCTACTCGCGCACCAGCGCATGGGATATGTGGAAAAGGCGCGTTCCGTGGCTGATGTTCCTCATGCTGTCGGCGACATTCACGAGCATGATAATAAACTCCTTTGAGGATGCGCTTGCGGTGCAGGCGGTGCTTATCGGCTTTATACCCATGCTCATGGGCACCGGCGGCAACTCCGGCGCTCAGGCATCCACCGCCGTTATACGAAGCATTTCTCTCGGCGATACCGAGCCTGAGGATGTCGGACATGTTATCTGGAAGGAGCTCCGCGTTGCGGTGCTGTGCGGCATAACGCTTGCGGCTGTAAACTTTGTAAAGATGCTGCTCGTTGACAGGCTGCTGCTCGGGAACGACGCCGTAACGCTCACGGTTTCCGCCGTTGTCAGCGCCTCGATAGTTTTCATCGTCATATTCGCAAAGGTTGTGGGCAGCGTTTTGCCCATCGCCGCGGAAAAGCTCGGAGTAGATCCGGCGGTCATGGCGAATCCGCTCATTTCGACCATAACGGACGCCGTGTCGCTGCTCATATACTTCGAGATAGCAAAGCTCGTTATAAGCTTCTGAGCCGCGGCAATATCACGGGGGGATACATAGATATATGCTTGTAATAATAGAGAAGATGGGGCTGCTGACCATCATGCTGGCGATCGGGTATATGTGCGCAAAGCTCAAGCTGGTCGGACCCGATTTCAATAAAGGGCTCAGCAAGCTCGTAATAAATGTTTTCCTTGCCGGCATGATACTCTCGTCGGTCATAAATAAGCAGCTCGAAATGTCCGGAAGCGATGTCGCCTTCGGCATCGGAATGCTGACTTTAATGAGCCTTATAAGCCTTGGCATCGGCTTTATAACGCCGTCGGTCCTTCGCTTTAAGGGCGGCGATACCGGAATGTACCGCATACTTGTAGCATTCGGCAATGTCGGCTTCGTCGGTCTGCCGATAATATCGGCGGTGTACGGCGCGGAGGTCGTGTTTTTCGCGGCTCTTGTCAACATCCCGTTTAACCTCCTGCTGTACACCGTAGGCGTTATGCAGCTTCAGGACGGCGGGGACAATAAGAAATTCCAGCTTAAAAAGGCTCTGAATGTGCCGATAATAGCAACGCTGATAGCTACGGTAATATTCATTTTCGAGATACCCATGCCGCTCATCGTTGAGGACACTGCATCTACCGTAGGCGCGGCGTGCGTGCCGCTTTCCATGATGAGCGTCGGTCTTTCGCTGGGCAATGTCTCTATAAAAGAGGCGCTCACTCAGCCGCGGCTGTATGCCGTAAACATCGTAAGGCTCCTTATCGTGCCGCTTGCGACATGGGGAGTGCTGCAATTTATAATTGACGATCCCGTAATGCTCGGCACCGTCGTTATAATGTCAGCCTGCCCGCCCGCGATAGTCTGCCCCATACTCGGCATGGACTACGGGCGCGACGGGGTGGAGGGCTCGGAGGCCGTTTTCATCGGCTCCATCCTCTCCATAGTAACGGTACCCATCATCATATCGGTCTTAGGACTTTGAACCCATCACCCCGATGCCGGAGCGTCGGGGTGTCAGCTTTTCGGTATTACAATGCCCTGGTAATGACAGTTAATTAACAAAAGCAAAAATGCTCATAAAAAGTGCGCGAAAATTGTACAATTTTGAAAATGTGCACAAAATAGAAAAATATCCGTTGCATTTCGTGTTAATTTAGTGTTAAATAGTATTGTTGTACTCTGGTAAAATGTTTATTTCTTCACGAGGATAACCTATGGAATATGCGTATGTTTTAACTGTGCTTGCCGGCGCGGTGTTCGGCGTTATAGTGGCATATTTAAATATGCTGATAACAAGGTCGAAATTAAAAGCCGACAGCGTTATGGGGATAATGGGCGGCAATATGCTCAGGCTCCTGCTGGACGCGGCGGCACTTGCGGCGGCGTATTTCATCAGCAAGGCTCTGGATGCACCTGTGATCGCGGCGCTGCTCGCAACTGCGGTCGGGCTGTCAGTCGGCGGAATGGTGTTTCTCAGGGCTATGCTCAAAAAAATTCAACCGCGCGATGACACGGCGGATGGAGGTGAATGATATTGAGTGAATTTATAAGAGAGTACATTGCACCTACAAAAACGGTGTATTCGATGTGGGTCATAATGGCAGTCATATTACTGTTCTGCTTTATAGCCACACGAAATATGAAGGATAAGCCCGGCGTGCTTCAGAATATTGCGGAGATGATAGTGTCGTCGCTTCTGAATTTCTTCTCCGGAGTGCTGGGCGAAAAGAAGGTGCGGCATTATTTCCCGATGCTTGCTTCGTTCTTCATCCTGATAATCGTGTGCAACTATACAGGTCTGCTCCCCGGAGCGGGTGAGGGTGATGAGGCACTGTTCACGGTACCTACCTCGGTGCTTGCGGTAACCGCGGCAATGGCGGTCATATCATTTGTGACCGTTCAGTCTGCGGGCATCAAAAAGCACGGACTCGGCAAGTATTTGCTGACATTCTTTAAGCCGTTCGTTTTCCTGTTCCCGATCCTCATACTCGAGCAGTTTACAAGGCCGCTTTCCATGGCGCTGCGACTTTACGGCAACATCCATGGCGAAGAGCTTGCAACGGAAACGCTTTTCGGCTTGTTCCCCATAGGGCTGCCGCTCGTTATGAATGTACTCAGTCTCCTTTTCTGCTTCATTCAGGCGATGGTTTTCACCATGCTGCTTGCAGTATTTATAAATGAAGCGACCGAGGACGAAGAATAAAAAGGTAAAACATATAGGAGGAAAATAAAAATGACAATAGCAGAAGGTCTTATTGCGATAGGTGTTGCGTTGGCTATCGGCCTGAGCACTATCGGCGTTGGTATAGGTCAGGGTCTTGCTGCGGCAAAGGCGCTTGAGGGCATGGCAAGGCAGCCCGAGATGAAGGGTCAGCTCCAGTCCGTCATGATCCTTGCAATGGGCTTCATGGAAGCGCTTGCTATCTATGGCCTGGTAATCGCATTCATGCTTATAGCAAAAATCGGATAAGCAGTTGATTTTCTGAAAGGAGGAGATCTGATTGTTAAACATATTTGGCTTGCAAATATGCACAGCCGATTTTCTGTGGACAATCATAAGCTTCTTCCTGTTTATGTTCCTGCTTAATAAGATCCTGTTTAAGCCTGTTTTGAAGTTGATGGACGAGCGCAAGGCGCGCATAGACGCAGACCTTGAAAATGGCAAGCAAGCCCGCGCCGCCCTGAAGGAAAATGAGGCTCAGCTCGCTCAGGAGCTGGCGCAGACCGGCGCGGATGCGCGCGGTGTCATAAACAGCGCCCGCAGTGAGGCTGAGAAGGCGAAGGGTGAAGTCCTCGATGCAGCCCATGCGCAGGCGGAAAAGCTCCATAGGGGTGTCCGCGAGCATGTGAAGGCCAAGGAGGAAGCTGCCGAGAGCGAGATCGACGACAGTATGCCCGAGCTCGTCGCCATCCTTTCGGATAAGCTCCTCGGCAGCGAGGCGGCAAACGATAAGGAGCTCATCGCCGAGTGCATAAAAGACAGTGCACAGTAACCTCATGACAGGAATTACGGGAAAGGAGGGATAGTTCTCAGGTGGAACTTGTGTATAAGATCATAAACTTCATTATCCTGATCGGAGCTCTCGCTTTTATCTGCCATAAGCTGAACCTGCTCGATAAGATTTTCGGCAGCCGCAGGCGCGATATAAGCCGCCAGATAGAGAATGCCGAGACCGCTAAAACGCAGGCTCAGGAGCTTGGCGCGGATATAGAGAAAGCAAAGCAGAAGAATGAAGAGCGCAAACAGCAGCTTTTGAAGGATGCCGAAGAGCAGGCAAAGGCAGACAGCGCCGCCATAGCGGTATCCGGCGAGGAGGAGGCAAAAGGTCTCCTTGCCAATGCCGAAAAGAGTGAAGAGCAGCTCATGGAGCAGATGAAGAACAGAGTTTCTTCACAAACGGTGCAGCGCGTTGCACAGATAACCGCAAGCGTTCTGAGCCGCGGCAGCTTTGAAAGCTCCAAGCAGGCGCTCAATGAGAAGTTTATCGAACAAATAAAAGAATTGGTATCGGCAATGCCGAGTGACATTTTGAATATGAATGAACTGAAAAAACTTGACATTTCAATAAAGAGCGCACAGCCGCTGAGTGACGAGGAAATGCAGAAGCTCACTCAGATAATCTGTGAGACCTTTATCTCGTGCCACAACGAGGTCGACACCGATGTCATAGGCGGCGTGCGTATGCAGGTCGGCGACACGGTGTACGACGGTACTCTCGCGCACACTCTTGACAGACTCAGCCAGGATGTCGAGAGCAACACGCGCCAGAGCGATGAGCAGATGAAGTCCATCGCCGAGGGCATCAAAAAGCAGCTTGAAAAGGTCAACGGCGACATTGATGTTTTCCAGACCGGCGAGGTCGTCACTCTGGGCGACGGTATCTGCCGCGTATCCGGACTTGCCGATGTCATGGCAGGCGAGATGCTTGAGTTCAAGGGCGGACTCAAGGGCATGGTACAGGACCTTGAGAAGGACAATGTCGGTGTCGTACTGCTTGGACCGTTCGGTCACCTTCAGGAGGGCGACAGTGTCCGCCGTACCGGCAGAATAATCGAGGTGCCCGTCGGCGAGAGCCTTATCGGTCGTGTCGTTGACGCTATGGGTACGCCGATAGACGGCAAGGGCCCGATCAAAAACGAGGGCTTCCGTCCCGTTGAGAGTCCGGCTCCGAGCGTTCTGTCCAGAAAGCCCGTTTCCGTGCCTCTCCAGACCGGCCTCAAGGCTATCGACGCGCTTGTGCCTATCGGCAGAGGTCAGCGTGAGCTCATAATCGGCGACCGCCAGACCGGTAAGACCGCAATAGCGCTTGACGCTATCATCAATCAGAAGGGCAAGGATGTTATCTGCATCTATGTCGCCATCGGTCAGAAGGAATCGACCGTTGCCGGCGTTGTTGAGAAGCTGCGCAGCCATGGCGCTATGGATTACACCATCGTCGTAGCCGCGACCGCATCCGAGCCTGCGCCCATGCTGTATATCGCGCCTTACGCCGGCGCTGCAATGGGCGAGTACTTCATGTATAAAGGCAAGGATGTCCTCGTTATCTATGACGATCTGAGCAAGCAGGCTGCTGCTTACCGCGAGCTTTCTCTGCTGCTCCAGAGACCGCCCGGACGCGAGGCATACCCCGGCGATGTATTCTATCTGCACTCCAGACTGCTTGAGAGAGCAGCGCGCCTTAACGAGGAGTCAGGCGGCGGCAGCATGACCGCTCTGCCAATAATCGAGACCCAGGCGGGCGACATTTCGGCTTATATCCCGACCAATGTCATCTCCATAACCGACGGTCAGATATTCCTCGAAAGCGATCTGTTCCACTCCGGCGTTCGTCCGGCAATAAATGTCGGCCTGTCGGTATCCCGTGTCGGCGGCGCGGCTCAGCTCGGCGCCATGAAGCAGGTCGCGGGCAGACTGCGCGTCGATCTTGCGCAGTACCGCGAGCTTGCATCGTTTGCACAGTTCGGTTCCGACCTTGACAAATCCACCCGCGACACGCTGCACCGCGGTGCGCGCATGACCGAAACGCTCAAACAGGGTCAGTATGCACCCATGAGCGCTGCGGATCAGGTCATTGCCATCTTCGCCGTGTCCGAGGGCTATGCCGACGATCTGGAGCTTGACGATATCGCGCGTTTCGAGTCGGAGCTCATAGATTATGTAAACCGCACATATCCCGAATTCAGCGGAGAAGTGCTCAGCGGCAAAAAGCTCAGCGCTGAGCAGCAGGCAAAGCTTAAAGAATGCATAGAGAACTTCAAGAAAACTTTTTAAGCGAAAATTGCTATGAGAGGAGGGGCATAAATGGCTAATATGCGTGCCATACGCACTCGAATAAAGAGCGTTAAGAATACCGAACAGATAACCAAGGCCATGAAAATGGTCGCGGTGTCAAAGCTGCGCAGAACGCAGAACAGTATGCAGGCTATGCGCCCCTTCGCCGAAAAAAGCCAAGAGGTCATGGACACGCTGCTTTCCGGCTCATCGGGACTTAAAAACCGGTTCATAACTCCGCATAAAGAGGTCAAAAAGGTCTGCTATGTCCTGTTTTTGGGCAATAGAGGACTGTGTGGAGCGTATAACAGCGCGGTTTTGCACTATGCTAATTCCGTCATAAAGCAGTCCGGCAAGGACTATGGTCTTGTCGTGTGCGGACGCTGGGGCAAGGATGTGCTTGCAAACAGCAAGCTCAATGTGGTGCACACATTTTCCGAGCTCAGCGACACGCCCACGGTGGACGAGGCGCTTGAGATATCGGATTACCTCAAGGAACTCTACCTTAACGGGGAGTACGACGAGGTGCATCTTATATACCAGCGCTATATAACCGCCCTGCGTCAGGAGCCCACGGATGTCCAGTTTCTGCCTGCAAAGCCCGAAAAGAGTGACAGCGCAGGTCAGACGAGAGTGTTCATCTTCGAGCCCGATACTAACAGCGTGCTCGAGGGCGTTATGCAGCTTTATCTTAACAATAAGGTCATGAGCACGCTGCTCGATGCCAAGTGCGGCGAGCACTCCGCGCGAATGACCGCGATGACCGCGGCTGCGGACAGCACAAAGAGCCTCATCGCAGAGCTCGACCTCAAGCTCAACCGCGTGCGTCAGGCGGCGATAACGACCGAGATCTCGGAGATAGTCGGCGGCGCGTCTGCGCTTAAAAAGAAGAAGTAAACCCCTTTAGGAGGTAAGTTAATGGAGAACGGAATTGTCAGAAGGGTCATAGGGCCTGTCGTAGATGTCCAGTTTCCCTCCGGTAGAATGCCGGATATATACAATGCGATCGAGGTAAAGCTCTCTGACCGCAAGATCGTCATGGAGGCGGTCCAGCATATAGGCGATAACAGCGTAAGATGCATATCGCTTTTCTCCACCGACGGTCTTTCCCGCGGCTGCACCGCGGTCGATACCGGCGCACCTATAAAAATGCCCGTCGGCGAGGCTACCCTCGGCAGAATGTTCAATGTAGTCGGCGAGCCTATCGACGATAAGGGACCGGTCAATGCTCAGGAGTATATGCCCATACACCGCGAAGCTCCCGCGTTTACCGATATAGCGCCCTCCACCGAGATACTGGAGACCGGTATTAAGGTCGTTGACCTGCTTGCACCTTATTCCAAGGGCGGCAAGATAGGTCTGTTCGGCGGCGCAGGCGTCGGCAAAACGGTTCTTATCATGGAGCTTATCCGAAATGTCGCATATGAGCACGGCGGTTACTCGGTTTTTGCCGGTGTCGGTGAAAGAAGCCGTGAGGGTAACGACCTCTGGCACGAGATGACCGAATCCGGTGTTATCAATAAAACAGCGCTGGTCTTTGGCCAGATGAACGAGCCGCCCGGAGCGCGTCTGCGCGTTCCTCTGTCGGGTCTTACTATCGCGGAGAACTTCCGTGATGAGTCCGGTCAGGATGTCCTGCTGTTCATAGATAATATCTTCCGCTTCACCCAGGCGGGGTCCGAGGTCTCGGCGCTGCTTGGGCGTATGCCCTCCGCGGTCGGCTATCAGCCCACCCTCGCAACGGAAATGGGCTCTTTGCAGGAGCGTATAACCTCCACCCGCAACGGCTCGGTAACATCGGTTCAGGCTATCTATGTCCCTGCTGACGACCTTACCGACCCCGCGCCCGCAACGGCGTTTGCCCACCTTGATGCAACGACCGTTCTGTCACGAAGCATATCCGAGCTCGGTATTTACCCCGCGGTCGATCCGCTGGAGTCGACATCGAGAATACTCGATCCCAATATCCTCGGCAAGGAGCATTACGAGACCGCACGCGCGGTTCAGGCGGTGCTCCAGAAGTACAAGGAGCTGCAGGATATAATCGCAGTCCTCGGTATGGATGAGCTCAGCGTTGAGGATAAGGCGACCGTCAGCCGCGCAAGAAGGATACAGAGATTTTTGTCTCAGCCGTTCCATGTCGCGGAGAACTTCACCGGTGTCAAGGGCGCGTATGTCAAGATGGAAGACACCATACGCGGCTTCCAGGCGATACTCGGCGGCGATTGCGACGATCTGCCCGAGCAGGCGTTCCTCATGTGCGGAACGATAGACGAGGTGCTCGCAAAGCGCGATCAATTCAAATGAGATGCGCTTTGATATTCGGAAAGGATAGCTGCTATGGCGGATAAGATAAATTTTCAGATAGCAACGGCGGACGGCGTAGTCTGCGACGCGATGGCAAGCTATGTGCTTGTTCCGCTCACCGATGGTGATGCCGGCATCATGGCGAGTCACGCCGCTATGATCGGTGCGCTCAGAGAGGGCGTCGTGAAGTATGTCACCGAGGGCGAGGAGCACTATGCCGCAGTCAGCGGGGGAGTCGTCAGTGTTGCGGATAATGAGCTGATACTGCTTGCACGCACTGCGGAAAAGGCAGAGACGATAGACCTTGCCCGTGCTCAGGCATCCGAGAAACGAGCGAGAGCGCGTATAGACCGCAAAAACAGCGACATCGACCTAAAGCGCGCAGAGCTTTCGCTCCAGCGAGCCATCGCCCGTGAAAAGGCATATCGCCTTATGCATAAGTAATAATCAGTTAGAAACGATGCTGCTCCATATGTGGAACAGCATCGTTTTTATTATCTGATACCAGCCGGTGCAGTGTATCCCGCCTTGCCTGATTTTTTCCACTTGACATTTTCCCAGAACCTGCGTATATTATTAGCGAAGTCAGCTTTCCTTCCGACTGTTGGGTAATTGGCACCCTTCACTATCGGAAGATGTGTCTGGCTTCTTTTTTCGTCCAGATACAGAATGCGGTTGTCCGCTGCCGAAAATCTTTCCTTGACATCTTCAGCGGATCTGCGTATACTACTTCCAGAAGAAGTTTCCCTGCCCAGAGCGCCGCTATTTGCGGAAGAGCCGCTAAGCGCTTTTCGCGCAGTGGGGAAGCTTCTTTCTTCCATTTCACCGATGTTATAAACAATATTACCAGCGTCACCTATAGATACAGATATCTTGCAACGATAATACTTACCATCAAAGTCAAGGAAATATGCTGTGCGATAATTCCACCCTTCTGATGCGCTGGCACCGTGTCGGCTGTCCTCATCGGCAGTTATACTCTTGCCTCGCGCCGATACCTGCACCAACTCGTCTATGTGCGATCCTGCACTGACCTTCCGCGTGTATTCCTCATCTCTCATGGTTTTGCCGCCTTTGTAGCGTGATGCTACTTTTCCAGCAGTGTTTTCTGTGAGCGTAAGCACATCACCATCATCGGCTATAAGCTCAACATTCTGCCCGCGGCGTATTTTGCCGTTTATATAATCTTCAAGCTGTTCGCTCCATGACTTGGGGTCATTACCGAAAATGACCTGCCTGTCGGCACGAACATATTTTTTGCCATCTGGCAGTGTCTCGACGCTATACTTCCCATCGCTCGGCGGTCCATTATTCCTGGTAACCTCTTTAGGAGCTTTGCTCGACGCTGCTTTCACATCGGTCTTGGCGGTTTCGGAATCGTTAAGGAGCGCATCAATATCTATGCCGGTCTCCTCCGCAAAAACATTCCTGACGGCTTCCGTGAGTCTGGCTGCATTATAATAGAAGGAACACCGCCGAGAGGCGGTGTTCCTGTTCTCTTATTCGGTTCTGAGTGCAACCACTGGGTCTTTATTCGCTGCGACCCTGGACGGGATCAGACCCGCGATAACGGTAAGCAGCATGCTTATCGCTATAAGCGCGAGCGCAGCCAGCGGCGGCAGCACGGCGTTTATCGAGTAGATGCCTGTGAGATGGTGAACGACGGCATTTATCGGGATACACAGCAGCATGGTAGCCAGTATGCCGATAAGTCCGGCTCCGAAGCCGACTATGACGGTCTCGGCATTAAACACGCTCGAAATGTCCTTTTTTGATGCGCCGATAGCGCGGAGAATGCCTATCTCTTTCGTTCGCTCAAGAACGCTTATATAGGTGATTATGCCTATCATAATGCTCGAAACTATAAGACTAATTGCGACAAACGCGATAAGAACATATGATATGACATCTATTATCGTCGTTACCGAGCTCATGATGAGCGCCACATAGTCGGTATAGCTTATCTGGTCGGCGGGCTCAACGCTGTTGTTATAGTCCTCTATTACCGCTGCTACGGCGTCCTTTGCGGCAAATGTTGCGACATAGATGTTGACTCCGGCGGGGGAGTCGAGGTCAACATAGCCGAGAATGCGCAGGTTTTGCTCATAGCTCGAGCTTGAGAAGGTCTCGGGCATATACTCGTCATATATGAGCTTGTAGCCCTCGTCGGTGAGATAGCAGCTGTCAAACGCGGCGGCTAACGCGGATGCGGAGAGCTGCCCGAGCTGCTGCTTTACCTGCTCGGCATAGGCCTCCTTTATCTGCTTGCTCAGCATCTCGCGCATATAGCCAAACAGCGTATCGTCGTCCATCGCTGTGAGCATATCGGCATATTCGGGGTAGCTTTCGAGCACCTTTTGCTCAATGTCGCTCCTTGTAACTCCGCTGAGCTGCTCGTCAATTAAGGAGTTTACATATGCATCGGGCGCTGTGGACATATACCCTATGTATATCTCCGCTTTTTTCGCATCGTCTATGCCCGCGCAGTAATCTATAACGGTCTGCTTTATCTCGTCGGCGGTGAGCACCTTGTCGGTCTCCTTAAACGGCAGACCGGTGAACACATCGTGCTGGGGATCCTCAAGCTGCTTTTTTACAAGCTCGCTCTGAGCTGTCTGCTCGACGACATACTTAGTCAGCGCGTTAGTGTACCCGATGGCGCCGGTCATCATGCCGGATACCGCATCCGCGCTCTGACGCACGATGCCGACTATCTTGAGCTCTATGCCGTTGCTGTACAGGGTCTTGAGCCCTAGCGGATCCGCGCTTATGTCCTTGTAAGCTCCGGTCTCGGGGTCATACTGCCAGCAGTCGGCAGGGAGGATGAGACTGAAGGTCTTTTTGCACACATCGGCATAGCTCCAGCTCTCGACCTTTGAGGTATCGACTTCCTCGCCGCTCATATATCCGGTCATTGCCGCGACCATTTCGCTTGAGGACTTGAGACCTAGGGCGTACAGCACCATGTCCGAGACCTCGTTGTTCTCATCAACTATCAAAACTGCCTCGTCATAGTTCTGCGGCCAATTGCCGTACAAAACATCGTACTGCTGCCGCAGCATGGGGCTTATGAGCCCATCGTCGCCCGGCAGCATCTCCTGCCACACGACAAACTGGCTCTGTGTGCTGCTCGTGCCGGACGAGGAGAACATATCGTTCATCGACTGGCTCACCGATTGCTCGGCATCCTCGCCGATAACGCCCGCACGCATTTTGCTCATGAGCGACATGACATCGGACTTAACGATCTTGCCGTCGGTATCCTTGGTGTAGAGGTTCATCGGGAGGTTGTAGGTGTACTGAACGCTTGTTGCGTTTTGACTGAGCGTGGAGTCCTTTGACATCTGCTCGTCGAGGAAAACCTTCAGCGCCTTTAGATTGTTGCTCTGCACCTCGGCATTTGTCATTGTGTTCATCATTTCGTACATGATTGTGTTGCCGTACACAGCGTCGTTATCGTGCTTGTTTTCGGCGTTCTCGGCGTTTATGCCCATAAGGCTTGTAACGAGGGCGGACATATCTACCGTCTCCGCCTGAATGCTTATCGGGTAGGATGAAAGCGTGTCCTCCTGAACCTTGTCGATGTAATTGTTAACGCCTGTGGAGATAGAGAGGATGAGCGCAATGCCTATAATGCCTATGCTGCCGGCAAACGCCGTCAGTATGGTGCGCCCCTTTTTCGTCATGAGGTTATTGAGCGAAAGCGAAAGCGCCGTGAGATAGCTCATGGCGGTTTTCTGCTGCACGGGTTCGGAGACCTCGTCGTCGGGCGCGGTGTACGGCATGGTGTCGCCGGTTATGAGACCGTCGCGGAGTCGTATGATGCGCGAGGCATAGCTGTCGGCAAGCTCGGGGTTGTGCGTTACCATGATGATGAGCTTATCCTTGGAGATCTCCTTGAGTATCTCCATTATCTGCACGCTCGTTTCCGAATCGAGCGCACCGGTGGGCTCGTCTGCGAGCAGAATGTCCGGATCGTTTACGAGAGCTCGCGCTATCGCAACGCGCTGCATCTGACCGCCGGACATCTGGTTCGGCTTCTTGCCGAGCTGGTCGCCGAGTCCGACCTGCTCAAGCGCTTTCACGGCTCGCTCGCGCCGGTCTGCTTTGCTGACGCCCGATAGGGTCAGCGCAAGCTCTACATTTGCCAGCACCGTCTGGTGCGGAATAAGGTTATACGACTGAAAAACAAAGCCGATGGAGTGGTTGCGGTAGGTGTCCCAATCTCGGTCGGAGTATTCCTTGGTGGAGCGACCGTTTATTATGAGGTCGCCGTCCGTGTACTGGTCAAGCCCGCCGATTATGTTCAGCAGGGTGGTCTTGCCGCAGCCGGAGTGACCGAGAATGGCGACAAACTCGCTCTTGCGAAACTCAAGGTCAATGCCCTTGAGCGCATGAACAGTATCGTCGCCAACGGCATAATCTTTTGTAATGCCTTTTAATTTGAGCATGAGGCGCGTCTCCTAAAATCAATGTATAATGCAGCAATTATCGGCTTTTTTTATTGCAAAGTCAATAGATGTAACAGAAAGTTCAGAAACAAATCCGCACTCTGCCGGTGTTGACAATTCTGCCGCCATGAGTTAGAATAACCCTGTTACGCCCTGTTAGCTCAGCTGGATAGAGCGACCGCCTCCTAAGCGGTAGGTCGGAGGTTCGAATCCTCTACAGGGTGCCAAAAGCCGACAGCCTTTGCTTTCAAGGGTTTTCGGCTTTTCTTATATAAAAAGGTACGAAAAAGCTCTTTCACTGTATGAGATAAAATTCTACTCCAAAATTTGGTTTTGACAACCCCTCCAGAATCGAACTGCTGTTATAAGACAAACTCGTCAGCTAATTTTTAGCAGAAAAAAGGGCGTTCTCGCTAATGAAAACGCCTCTCCTGCTAATCAGACCAAAAATCGTGCTAAAAAACCTGCTAATCAAAAAAGGCGGATGTTTTGAGTACCATGCATTTATAGCAGATAAAATTGAATATCGTTATATACATAGAGCGTCTATTTGCCCCGCATTGGGGATGGATAGGCGCTCTTTTTTTATGCCCAAAACCATGGGCAAATACAAGAGGATGCTCGATGACATAGCGCATCAGATAGCGGCTCATTTTGCCTGCACCATACTGAACGACTCTAATTTTGCGATCCATATAATTGCCTCCTTGTTATTTCAACTTGGTTATTAATTTAACAACCTTACAAGACCATTATAGATTATTACCTGCCATTGTCAAGATAATACTGCATAGGCAAAATAGATAAAAATAATATAAGCTGCCGCGCCCTCAGAAATGTTCCGGTGCTGACGGCAGTACAGCAGCTCAGGGCAAAGCTGGGGAAAGAGTAGTCTATAACGGCGTAACGCAGAAAAATGCCTATTACCACACCGGAGAAGAGACCGAGGACATGAAAAATAGCCGCAGGCTTGCGGAGAGCTACGGCTACAAGGTCACATTTTTCGGGGGCGGCAATATACGCGTTGAGGGCGGCAGCGTCAGAGGCATTGTTGACACCAAAAGCAAAACCGTTATGGTGCGCACAGACCATTCCGATCTCACTGCATTGCAGATCATGTGTTGCGGAAATGGCAAATGACATTGCCGCCGATGTCGTGGAGAACGCGACGGTGATTACGCCACGGAAGCCGACCATTGCAGTTATCCCCCCGCAGACATTGTCTGCGGGGGGATGATCCATGTTTTCTTATTCGGACTATGCTTTTGATCAGCCTTTTTCGATAGTATTTTTTATTTCGGAAATGCTCAGTCCGGTTTCGCGGGATATGCGTGCAAGGTCATCGTACTCGAGCTTTTCCCTGTGCACGCCGAAGCCGTCGGACACCTTCATGCGCACCTCGCCGAGCGGCGTTTTTACGGTACGGAAGCTGCGGCCGAGCGCATATCGCCTGCACTCGCGCTCGCGCACGCCGAGCGTTGAGGTGTGCTTAAAAATACACCTTAATAAGTCGCCGCGCACATTTTCTCTGCACAGGCAGGTGAGAACGACTGCGGGACGGCATTTTTTCATGCCGGCGTTTGTGAAAAACACATCCAGCGCACCGGCTTCAAACAGCCGCTCCATGGCAAAGCCGAGCTCCTCCGCCGTCATATCGTCGATGTTGCACGAAAGCTCGCACACCGTTTCGTGCACTGCCCGAGCATCACCCTCAGCACATTTGCCGTTTCAAAGCTCTTGGTGCCGGTGCCGTAACCGCAGCGGTCAACGCGCATCGTCGGCATGGAGCCGAAGCTCACTGCAAAATGCCGCAGCAGCGCAGCACCCGTCGGGGTGCACAGTTCGCTTTTTATCTCCCCGCCGTAGCAGGGTACGCCGCGCAGCAGCACCTCGGTCGCCGGAGCGGGAACCGGTATAACGCCATGCGCACATTTAACGGTGCCGCCGCCGACATTCACCGGCGATACCGCCACCGCTTCGGGCGCGAGCTCATACATGAGCTGGCAGACATTCAGAACATCAGCAAGCGCGTCTATCGAGCCGACCTCGTGAAAATGTATATTCTCCACCGCACCGCCGTGAACGGCGGCCTCGGCATCGGCGATGAGCCGGTAAACGGCTATGGCGTTTTCGCGCACCTCGTCGGGCAGGGGAGTGCCCTCGATAAATTGCAGTATCTCGGAAATGCTCGTGTGCTCATGGTGGTGCGTTATGGGCTTGCCCTCCTCGTCGCCGTTAATGAGCACAGTTATGTGCGTGCCCTTAATGCCGCACTTGCGGTCGGGCTTTGCCGATATGACCGCTCTGCCGCCGAAAACGGTGTTCATTTTGGCTATGAACGCCTCAGGATCGGGGTGCAGCTCGAGCAGCGCACCGGTGAGCATATCGCCCGCGCAGCCCATGCCGCAGTCAATGTAGAGAGTTTTCATACGCTTGCCTCCCTCGGCACATCGTCAAGCCTAATGCCGTCAAAGTATTTCCTCAGCTCACGCTCTATAAGCGGGAGCTTTTCGCGCGCAGTATCCAACTGCGGCTTTGTAAATTGCAGCAGGGCAGAGCCGTTTGAGCACCTAACGCGAAAATCCGTAAAGCCCAGCGAAAACAGAAAATCCTCGCTTTTTTCAATGCTTTGCAGCTTTTCCGCCGTTATGCACTCGCGGGTGCGCACCCGCGTTGCAAGGCAGGCGTAGGCGGGCTTATCCCATGTAAACAGACCAGCGGCTTTTGAATTTTCGCGTACCAGCGGCTTTGTGATGCCGCACAGCCTGAGCGGAGACAGAATACCTTTCTCGCTCAGCACCCTCATGCCGGGGCGGTCGCCGCCGCTGTCCGAAGCATTCGTGCCGTCGATGAGAATGTCATAGCCGTCGCGCGCGGCTTGCGCGAGAATAAGCCCCATTATCTGCTTTTTGCAGTGATAGCAGCGGTCGGGTGGATTAGCGGCAACGGCGGCGCAGGACAGGATGTCGGCGTCTATAACGCTCAGGCGCGCGCCGAGCTCGGCACACAGCCTTTTTGCGTCCTCAAATTCAAACTGCGGCTGAAACTGCGAGCGGACATAGTACGCCGTTACATCCGCATTGTTCTTAACTGCCTCGTACAGCAGATACGATGAGTCCGCGCCGCCGGAAAATGCAAGCGCGACCCTGCGGTTGACCGCAAAAAAATCTTTAAGCTCCATATTATCAGTCCAGATGATTTATCATGCTCGCCATGTAGCCCGCGCCGAAGCCGTTGTCGATGTTAACCACCGAAACGCCGCTTGCGCAGGAGTTGAGCATCGACAAAAGCGCCGCAACGCCGCCGAGCGAGGCACCGTAGCCCACGCTCGTGGGCACCGCGATAACGGGGCAGTCGGCAAGACCGCCTATCACCGAGGGCAGAGCCCCCTCCATGCCTGCCACCGCGACTATCACCCGCGCGCTCATTATGGGCTCGAGGTTTGACAGAAGCCTGTGAATGCCCGAAACGCCGACATCGTAAAGCCGCACAACGCGGTTTCCGAGCATTTCGGCTGTTATGGCAGCTTCCTCGGCGACGGGAATGTCGCTCGTGCCGCCGGTCGCTACGACGACCGTGCCCTTGCCGGTGGGCTCGGGCATACCGCCGATGGTGCCGGTTTTGGAGAGCTTATCATAATTTAAAGGCAGCTCGCGCTGTATAAACTGCGCGGTCTCCTCGCTTATTCTCGTTATCAGAACGCTTTTCTGCCCGCTTTCGAGCATGCCCTTTGCTATGCCTACAATGTGCTCCGGCGTTTTGCCCGCGCCGTATATCACCTCCGGCACGCCCTGGCGTATGCCGCGGTGCAGGTCGATCCTTGCGTATTCTTCAATTTCCTTAAACGGCTGCATTTTCAGCTTCAAAGCCGCGCCCTCGGGCGATATGCTGCCGTCGGCAACGCCGGTCAAAAGCTGCGTGATCTCATGCTTATCCATAACGCGCACCTTCCGTAAACTGTTTTCAAGATATTCTATATTATCCCCGGCAAAAAATCCATACCCAAAATGAAAAAGACCTCTCCCCGAGGTCATCGGAAGAGAGGTCTCATACAATGGTATAGAGCGCGTTGGAGGAACTAAGGTGTATTTTGTGGTATACATAGTTCGGAAATGCGCGCCTATACCTTGCAAACTGTGGTAGGTGGGTCAAGCCCTGAACGAGCCTGTTATAAAGGGCTTCGTGCTTGCACCGTGGCTGTCCTTAACATAGAAGTATACAACAAGGTAATACTCGTGACCCGAAGGAACGGTAAACTTTGCCTTAGACGCATAAGTTATTTTATTCGAAGACATGAGATTGCTGTAGCCGGAATCGGTATAGTAAATGTGCTTCAGAGCACCGCCCGAAGAATTGCAGACCTTTATCTCCTTAACGCCAATCATCTTCATCCTGTGTAAACCGGTAACAGTAAAAGAAACCTCTGCAACGCCGCTGTCTAACTTATCAACATCTGCGTAAACACTACTATAAAACTGGCTGCTGCGTTCTGTGGCTGCCAAAGCTGCGGGAACGCCCGCAAGTATTGTAAAAACAAGAACAAAAGCCAAAAGAGCTCTGAAATTTTTCATTAATTGCCTCCTGTGTGCGTTGAATCAATAATTTTGAGCAATTCGCTCTTGTCGGTTCCTACCCTTATCTCGCCGAGGGAATTTCCGTCTAGCCAAACGGCATAATATCTGCCCAGATTGCTGGTTATGTAATATGTCCTGCCTGCGTGCTCGTACAATTCCGGCTCGCCCGCGTCTTTTGAAAATACATAATTTGCTCCGTAACTTTCGGAACTTTTCTTATAGGAAGTGTATGAGATGGAATAGTGCGAGCCGTCAATGTCGCTTGTGCCTATTGTTAGCACCACATAGAACGAGCTAAATGATGATGAGTCAAGACATTCATAATCGGAAACTGTATACCCATCGGGATAATATGTGGGCAGACAAGCCGTATCGAGTCCATGATCAATCATATCCTGCTGCAGCTTTTCTAACTGCGGAGCCACCGGAGCGGGATCTCCGACCGGATGATTGGATGCATAGCTTCCAGAGAGAAGATATACTTTAAGGTAATCATCCGTCCAGTTAACGATAGCCCGCCTTAGCCCCATGTCGCGCGCGGAAACAGAGAGCACACCGGCAATCAGCAGGATAATGGCTGCGGCAGCGGCAAGACCCATTCTGAAAAGAGACCGTCGCGATCGGTGCTTCTTCTCGTCAAATGCGTGATGCTCGTTCCGAAACCTTTCCCAGGCAAAACGGCTGTCTTGGAAACCGACTGAGGGAGAAGCAGTCTCGCGCTCGGCAAGAATACCGGCGATATACAGCAGCTCCTCGTCGGATCTGCCGCCGTCCGGCATGACTGAATCGTCATATAATATTTTTTCAAGCTCTTGCGTACTGAGCTCAACGAAGCGCGAGCAGCTCGAACTTGCCTTGTCGATAGGAGACATAGAATTACCCCCTCACTGAACATATGTAACGAAAACCGCATTTTTGGACAAGAACATTGCGTGTTAACAATTTATTTACAGGTTTCGACGAAGCTTTTCCTTCGCCCTCTGCAAGCGCTTGGCGCAGGCATGCTTGCTTATGCCCATCAAAAGCGCGGCTTCCTCAATGGTAAAGCCGTACTGCGCGGTAAATTTCAGCAGAAGAAAATCATCGTCGCTCAAAACGCCGTGATAGCTGACAGCGAATGAAATGTCGTCCTTTACGCCGACCTCAACGCTGTCAACATCCAAAACGGAGCCGACTATTTTGCTTCGCACCGCCATAGTGTGGCGATAGTTGCGGATCAGGTGCTTGAGCGCGTTCATAAGCCAGCCCTGCCGGTTCGGACTTGCCTCAAGCTCGTTTATCTTAACGCAGGCGACGGAGAATGCATCCTGAGCAAGCTCTTCAGCAAGCTCCTTGTTTTGAAGTGCGCTGTAGGCATACATAACAAGAGGCATATAGGTCTCGCTGAACAGCTCCTCAAGCATTTGGCTTTGTCGCGAAGTCATTTCCTGCGTTCACCTTCTTTCGGCTAAGGATTATAGAACATACCGAGGTAATTTACAACTCCAATTAACAAATTACCGTTCCTCAGAACATATATATCAGAACATATATAAATGTGTGAGAGGGGGGGACGGTAAATGGAAAACGAAAAAATAAAAAAACAGGAGCGAAAGCTCCTGAGAAAGCTTCTGATAATTGCGGTGCTGCTTGTCACCGCTTGTGTAATGCTGACGGCAGTCCTGAGTGAATTAAACGCGCTCCCGTGCATACGCTTAATGCTTGCACTATAGGGACAATGCCGTTATAATAAGTACAGGAGAAATAATGTAATATATATGTATAGGAGAAAAAGATATGGTCTGTCCAAAATGCGGAGCCGAAAATGATTGCAGAGGGCGCTATTGCCTCAACTGCGGCTGGGATCTTGACTATGTGCCGCCCAAAAAGAATAAAGGCAAGCTCATCGGCATTATAATAGCTGCCGTTATAGTTATCGCTGCCGCGGCAGTTGCGGCGTATCTCCTGCTCGGGCAGGAAAAGATCTATGTTATAGATAAGATCGACCACGCAGATTTCGAGCAGAACTACGAGTATGTATACACATATAACGACGACGGAACTCCCGCCAGCATAAAGTGGACATCCAGCGACATAGATACGAACTACCACGCCAATGGCGGCACCGAATTTACATACAATCTGGATAGAAAGACGATAATGGCAAATGAGCATAACGACACCACCGAGGTCTCATCCCGAGTAGTTTACACATATGATGACAGCGGCAGGATCGTGCAGGCTGCCGTATACTGGACCGACGAGGACAGCAAGCCCTATGAGCAGATCGTTTATGAGTACAATGAGACCGGCGAGCTCATAACAGCCACGGCTTACTGGCTCCAGGATGACGGCGCCGATTACGGCGGCAATGTAGAGCAATACAGGAAAGAACTTGCGTATGTAAAGAACTTTACCTACACCGACGGCACGCTTACATCCATTGAGGCATCCTATGCCAGAAACCCGTTTGAGCCGACGACCTTCCTGTTTACCTACAATTCCGACGGCACCGAGATAACGAGCAAAACGGATAATGTTGAACGACATATATACCTCAAACCGGTAAGCAATAAATCGAACATCAACCTTGAGCTGTTCATGCTGATACTGGCCAACGGCTGAGTATCGCTAAGGAGACAATATGGACATCAAACGAAGCTGCGGAGTGCTGCTGCCGGTGTCGTCGCTGCCGTCGAAGCACGGTATAGGAACCCTCGGCAGCGCGGCATATGATTTTATAGATTTTCTGCGTTCGGCGGGGCAGTCGTGGTGGCAGATATTGCCCGTGGGCCCCACCGGCTGCGGCGATTCGCCGTATCAGAGCTTTTCTTCGTTTGCGGGAAATCCCTATCTCATAGACCTCGACGAACTCGTCCGCGATGGGCTTCTCACAAAAAGCGAGGTCGAGTCGGTAGACTGGGGGAGTGTGTCAGACTGCGTTGACTACGGCACTATGTATGAGCACCGCAGTCGCCTGCTGGCTATTGCCGCGGGCAGGGGACTTGCGCGCAACGACGCGGCGTTTTCGGCGTTCTGCGCGGAAAACGAGTCGTGGCTTTTTAACTATGCGCTGTACATGGCGGTGAAAAAGCATTTTTCCATGCTGCCGTGGATGCAGTGGGACGAGCCGATAAGGCTGCGCTCGCCCGAGGCGGTGCAGCATTATTCGGAGCTCCTCAAGGATGAGATACTAAGCTGCGAATATGTGCAGTATCTTTTCTTCTCCCAGTGGAAAAAGCTCCGCGCCTATGCCCACAAAAAGGGGATAGGTATCATCGGCGATATGCCGATATATGTTGCTCTCGACTCCGCCGATGTATGGGCGGAACCGGAGTTTTTTGAGCTTGATAAGGATAATGTGCCCACCGCGGTGGCAGGCGTGCCGCCCGATTATTTCAGCGCCGAGGGACAGCTCTGGGGCAATCCCCTGTACGCGTGGGGCAGGCTTCGCGACGATGGCTACGGCTGGTGGATACGCCGCGTTGACGGCGCGTCAAAGCTGTATGATGTTCTGCGCATCGACCATTTTCGCGGCTTTGAGAGCTACTGGGCGGTGCCATACGGCTCGGAAACAGCCAAAAACGGACAGTGGCGCAAGGGACCGGCGCTCGACCTTGTGGGCAGGCTCACGGCGTGGTTTAGTAATGTGAAATTCATTGCCGAGGATCTCGGAACGCTGACGCCAGAAGTGCACGAGCTTCTCAAGGAAAGCGGTCTGCCGGGCATGAAGGTTCTCGAATTTGCCTTCGATCCGGAAACTCTCAGCGACTATCTGCCGCATAATTACCCCGAAAACTGCGTGTGCTACACGGGAACGCACGACAATATGCCGCTCGCGGGATGGCGTGATGAAGCATCCGATGATCAGCTTGCGTTTGCCGAGGAGTATCTAGGAAGCGATGATGTCTGCCAAGCAGTTCTTCGCTGCGGGCTGCGGTCGCGCGCAGGGCTTTTCATCGCCCAGATGCAAGATTATCTCGCGCTCGGTGCCGAGTCGCGCATAAACACCCCCGGAACGCCCTACGGCAACTGGCGCTGGCGCATGGAGCCGGATGCCCTAACGCCGGAGCTTGCCAAAAAAATGCGCCGTATGGCATATATCTATGGGAGGTGCAGTGATGAGTGATGTAATAATTCGCACCGCAAACGAGGCGGATTCGCCGGAGCTACTTAAAATTTACGCTCCTTATGTCGAGGATACAGCCATAAGCTTTGAGACCGAGGTGCCGAGCCTTGAGGAGTTTACGCGCAGAATGCGCGCGCGTCAGGGTAGGTACCCCTATTTGGTCGCCGAGCGCGGCGGAGAGCTTTTGGGCTATGCGTATCTCAGTCCGTTCGTCGGCAGAGCGGCTTATGACTGGTCGGCTGAGACGACGATATATCTTCGCCTTGACCGCCGCCATTTGGGTGTCGGTAAAACGCTTTACACGGCGCTTGAAGGCCTTGCGCGCGAGCAGGGGATAATTAACCTCGAAGCCTGCATTGGCTGGACTGATACGCCGGACGAGCACCTTAGCAATAACAGCGCCGAATTTCACGCCCACCTCGGCTATCGCATGGTCGGCAGGTTTTACCGCTGCGGCTATAAATTCGACACTTGGTACGACATGGTGTGGATGGAAAAGCTGCTGCGCGAGCATCCGCAAACACCGCATCCGGTCATACCGTTCTCCGAGCTGAGCAGAGAAGCTCTGCGAAAATCGGGACTTACGATCTGAAGGCTGCTCCCCATCGCGGGGAGCGGCTTTTTATATATCCTTGCACATATGCATGATCTGCGCAGAAAGAGAACATAGGCACACCGCTGTGCTCAGCGGGTCTGCTGCTCCATGCCGGTGAGGTCCATGTACTCATCAAATGTGCACATGCGGTCAATAATACCGTCGTCGGTTATCTCGATTATGCGGTTTGCGACCGTCTGCGTGAGCTGATGGTCGTGGCTTGAGAAGATTATGTTATACTTGAATGCCTCAAGCCCGTTGTTGAGAGCGGCAATGCTCTCAAGGTCGAGATGGTTTGTCGGCTGGTCGAGCACGAGAAAGTTTGCGCCCGAGAGCATCATCTTGCTTATCATGCACCTGACCTTTTCGCCGCCTGAGAGCACCTTTACCGGCTTATAAACATCGTCGCCGGAGAAGAGCATACGCCCGAGGAAGGTGCGCAGATAGCTCTCGCGCTTGTCCTCGGAAAACTGGCGCATCCAGTCCATGAGGTCATAGTCGCAGTTTTCAAAATATGAGTTGTGATCCTTGGGGAAGTATGCCTGCGTGGTCGAGGCGCCCCATTTCACGGTGCCGGAGTCGGGCTCCTCCTCGCCCATGAGGATCTTGAACAGCATGGTAACGGCAAGCTCATTTTTGCCGATAACTGCGATTTTATCCTCCTTGCCGACGATGAAGCTGATGTTATTCAGAAGCTTCACGCCGTCAACGGTCTTGCTGACCTCGGTGACGAAAAGCCTGTCCTTGCCGGGCTCGCGGTCGGCTTTGAAGCCTACCCACGGATAGCGCCTGCCGGAGGCGGGGAGCTCTTCAACGGTGAGCTTGTCAAGAAGCTTCCTGCGGCTGGTCGCCTGACGGGACTTCGACTTGTTTGCCGCAAAGCGGGATATGAAGCTCTGCAGCTCGGCGATCTTCTGCTCGGCTTTTTTGTTCTGATCCTTTATGAGCTTCTGCATGAGCTGGCTCGACTCGTACCAGAAGTCGTAGTTGCCGACATACATTTTTATCTTGCCGTAGTCAATATCAACGATATGAGTGCAGACATTGTTGAGGAAGTAGCGATCATGTGAAACGACGAGCACCGTGCCCTCGTAATCCATGAGAAAATCCTCGAGCCATACAACGCTTGCAAGGTCAAGGTTATTCGTCGGCTCGTCGAGCAGAATAATATCGGGCGAGCCGAAAAGCGCCTGCGCGAGCAGCACCTTTACCTTCATTCGCGGATCCATGTCGCGCATGAGCGTTGCGTGGAAGTCCGGCGAAACGCCGAGCCCCTGAAGTATCCTGCTTGCATCCGATTCGGCTTCCCAGCCGCCGAGCTCGGCAAACTCCTCCTCGAGCTCCGCTGCGCGTATGCCGTCGGCATCGTCGAAGTCGGGCTTGTCGTATATCGCGTCCTTTTCCTTGCCACAATCGTAAAGCCGCTGATTGCCCATGATAACGGTGTCCATGACCGTGTACTCATCGTACATATTCTGGTTCTGCTTAAGCACCGACATACGCTTTTTTGGAGCAATGCTCACGCTGCCGGTCGAAGGCTCAAGCTCGCCGGAGAGAATTTTTATGAATGTCGATTTGCCCGCACCGTTAGCGCCGATAATGCCATAGCAATTGCCGGCAGTGAATTGCAGGTCAACGCGGGAGAAAAGAACATTGCCCGCAAAATTTATCGAAAGATCGTTAACAGTCAGCATTTAGGGTACCTCTTCTTACAAAATCCAATACATTCTATCACCAATAGGCTGTAATGGCAATAATTAAAAGGATTTTTTATTATCTCCACAGCGCAGGATAGCAATGTGGGGGTGAAATAAGTGAAAATGATAATATTTGCGGCAGTTCTGCCGATAGGTCTTGTGCTTGCGACATCGTTTCTCATAACCGCCGTTCGGTCGCTGTTTGGAAAAAGGCATAAGCCGGAGCAGCGGGACAATGACTTGTAACATGGTAAAAGATGTGGTATCATTTTTCCATACCGTCGATCGACGGTACAACAGTTGAGAGGTGATACGGTGAGCATAGAATTTAAAAACAATGTGTTCTCCCTGAATACCGAGAGCACGAGCTACATATTCCGCGTGACCAAATTCAAGCACCTTGAGCATATCCACTATGGCGAGCGCGTGCCGGCGGAGGATGCCGAGGCGCTTTCGGTAAAGCACGATATTCAGCTTGGCAGCAGCGTTATGTATGATAAGTCCGATGACAGCTATTGCCTTGATAACCTGTGCCTTGAGTGGTCGGGCGTCGGCAGGGGAGACTACCGGCAGACGCCAATCGAGGTCAAAATGCCCGACGGCAGCTTTTCCTCGGATTTTCTCTATGAAAAGCACGAGATAGTGTCCGGCTGCGTTCCCATGCAGAGCCTGCCGAATGCCTATGACGACGAAAACACCGCCGAAACGCTCGTTATACATATGCGCGAACGGCACAGAGCGGTTGAGCTGACATTGTATTACACGGTGTTTTACGCCGACAATGTCATCGCACGCCGCTGCGTTTTGAAAAACCTCTGCGACGCCGAGCTTTCAATACGGCGCATAATGAGTATGAGCGTCGATATGCTCGACCGCGGCTTTCTCATGCACAGCTTCGACGGCGGCTGGATAAAGGAGACCCACCGGCATATCCGCCCCGTGGAGTACGGGATGTATGTAAACTCCTCTACAACGGGCTCATCCTCAAACCGCCACAATGCGGGCTTCCTGCTGTCTGAAAAGCACACGAATGAGGACAGCGGCAGAGCGTGGGGCTTTAACCTTGTCTACAGCGGCAATCACTTCGGCGTTGTGGAAAAGTCAAATCACGACCTTGTGCGCGTACAGCTCGGCATAAATCCGCATTGCTTTGACTGGACGCTCAGAAGCGGCGAAAGCTTTGAAACGCCCGAGGCGGTCATGACCTTCTCCGAGCATGGCTTTAACGGTCTGAGCGCGAATTTTCACGACTTTGTCGACAACCACATCGTGCGCGGCGATTGGAAAAACATCGAGCGTCCGGTGCTCATAAACGATTGGGAAGCCTGTTTTTTTAAGTTCACCCGCGGGAAGCTCCTGAAACTGGCACGCAGAGCGAAAAAGCTCGGCGTGGAGCTTTTCGTCCTTGACGACGGCTGGTTCGGCGCACGAAACAGCGACACGGCAGGGCTGGGTGATTACAATGTTAATCTGAGAAAGCTGCCGGGCGGTCTCGGAGAGTTTGCCGGCAGCATAGAAAAGCTGGGCATGAAATTCGGGCTGTGGTTTGAACCGGAGAGCGTGAATGTCGATTCTGACCTCTACCGCGCCCATCCTGATTGGGCGATAAAGCCGCCGACCGGCGAGCCGTGCTTCGGCAGAAATCAGCTTTTGCTCGATCTTACGCGCAAAGAGGTGCGCGACTATATCGTTGAAAGCGTCGGAAATGTTCTTGACAGCGCAAAGATAAGCTATGTCAAATGGGATATGAACCGGCATATGTCCGACGCGTATTCCGAGAGCCTTTCAAATCAGGGCGAGTTTGTCCACCGCTATATCATAGGGCTTTACGAGGTGCTTGACCGAATATTCACCCCGCGGTCTCACATCCTTTTTGAAAGCTGCTCCTCGGGCGGCAACCGTTTTGACCTCGGAATGCTGTGCTATTCGCCGCAGGTCTGGTCGTCTGACGACACCGACCCCATCGAACGGCTCGACATTCAGTCGGGGCTGTCATATCTCTACCCGCAATCGACCATGGGCGCACATGTCTCCGCCGCTCCGCATCAGCAGACCCTGCGCGAGACCCCGCTGCCAACGCGCTTTAATGTCGCAGCGTTCGGCGTACTCGGCTATGAGCTGGAGCTAAAATTCATGACACCGGTGGAGCTCAAGGAGATCCGCGAGCAGATAGCGTTTTATAAAGCCCATCGCAGAACGCTCCAATACGGCAGATTCTACCGCTTTGACGAGCGCAAGGACAACAAGGTGCACTGGCAGTGCTCGGCTCATGACGGCTCAGAGCACATAGTAGGGCATTTTCAAAAGCTGTGTACCGCGTCCGAGGGAGCGGACAGGCTGCCTGTAAAGGCGCTCGACGCAACCGCGCGATACCGCCTTAAATGCAAGGGTCAGCGCCTTTTCATAAAGCGGCTGGGAGGCCTGGTAAAGCACATAACTCCGGTGGAGTTTCATCCTGACGGCTTTGTGCTGCGCACGGCAAATAAGTTTTTCGCCATGCCCGACGGTGCGGAGGACTGCTCTGCATCGGGAGCCGCGTTCATGTCCGGCGTGGGGCTCAATAACCAGTTTCTCGGCACGGGGTATAACGGAAAGCTGCATATGTACGGCGATTTCGGCAGCTCCGTTTATGTCATAGAAAAGGAGACCTGACTATGAAAAAACCGAAGCTCAGTTCGTATCAGGCGACGGTCGAGATACTCAGTCTCGCGCTCGTTATCGCGACGCTCGCGTACATACTCATGAGCTACTCCGCTCTGCCCGACCGGATAGCGGGTCACTTCAACGCTTCCGGCGAGATCACGGACTACACCGGAAAAGGCGTTCTCTGGCTGCTGTTCGGCATTGAGGCACTCATGTACATCGTTATGACGGCGCTCATATTTATCCCCGGTCAGGCTGAAAACCCCAACATGCCATGGGATATGGACGAGCGGCATAAGAAAAATATCGCGGCCGAGACCGTAAGCCTGCTCGGTGAGTCGAAGCTCATGTGCCTTGCGCTGTTTTCGTATATGTGCCGTAGCATAATATCGCAGAAGCCTATGTCGCTCGTGCCGGTATTCGCCCTGTGCGTACTCATAACCGCCGATATCGTTTGGCGAACGATAAGAATTTCAAAATACAAAAAACCGTGAGGCTTGGCCTCACGGTTTTTATGTTACAGGCTGTTTTTAAGGATATCAAGCAGCGTTATAATGGTTTCGATGGACTCGACATACGCCTTGCGGATACCGTCGATGTTTCGCAGATCCGTGTTCGGCGGGACATTTGCGAACTGATACCTTGTGTTCAGCATCGCCGACACATTGCCGCCTCTCATTTCAAGACCGCACACCTTGCCGCTGACCGCGCTTTCAAGCCTGCTGCACATTGCCGCAAGCTGCGGAGTGACAAGCCCCATTGCGTCGCTCCCGTCCGGCGTGCGGACCGAAAAGCGCTCTGCGAACACCGCGGGGTCGGAAACATCGCCTTTCGGGGGAGATTCCTGCATCCTGTCGGTTATGATGATATCAAAGCCCGAGGGACGGATATTAGCGCAGCGCACCGCAACGCCCTTAAACACCGTAACGGTCTTGGTCATCCAGTTGTCGTTGTCGGGACCGGAGCGCTCTTCGACCGATTTGGTGAGCACCACATTCGCAGTGGAAAAGCGAATGCCGTTGTGCTCGGCCTCGTAGAAATTCGATATATTGCACTCGTCCCAGCAGATCGAGATAAGACCGGCATTTCGGAGATATGCATCGTTTATCATCATTGTCGGAGCACCCGTGGGTCTGCCGAAGGCTTTAAACAGCTCCGTGTGCATAAAATCGCCGAGCTCACTGTTTAAAAGGGCGTTTTTCTTTCTGTTAACGGTGCCGCATATAAACACTATTACGGCAACACCGGCGAAAAACAAAACGGCGAACAGAACGACATCATGCTGAATAAATGCCGAGACCATACCGGCTCCGGCGAGGATAATGCCGATGACCGTACCGATGCGCTCAATCGTCTGGTATCTGCCCAATGCCTTTGACAGCTCCGCATCGCTCATTTTACAGGCGGAAGAATTATTATCACTCATATGCGCTCACGCCGCTTTCATATAGCAGTCGTACTCACCGCCCCAGTAGAGGGTGTCGCTGCCTGCAAGAGTGAAGTCGTAGGAAACATCGTCAAACTGCTCGGACACGGCGTAGAACACGGTCTCGTCGTCCGTTGCGCTTATGGTGCCGCTGTCGATAAGCGAGATCGCGCCGTCGTGCGTTTCGTAAAGCATCCAATTGCCGTCCATGCTGATCTGAAGGCTGCTTTCGGCGTTCTCGTCGCCGTCGAGATACCATATTCCGGCAAGGGAGGAAACATCCGCGGGAGCGGGCTCACCGTCATCGCCGCCGCGGGTGAACGCACCGAAGTAGTCTACATTCAAGGTGCCGTCATCGTCAAACCAGCTGTGGTGAGCGATGCCGTCGTGCTCGTTGTAGAAATAGTCCGCGCTGTAGTCCGCGACCGCCTGAATGAAGCCGCTTGCTTCGATCTCGTTCTCATCGCCGGTATAGAGTGTGAAACGAACCTCGTCACCGGCATCGTTAGCCTCAATGACGAGCTTACGGCCCGTGCCGTCTTGCCATGTGCCGAAGTACATGGAATAATTCGACGCAAGCTGCGCTTCCTTGACCAGCCCCTCGAACGACTCGGGGGTCGAGCTCTCTCCGCCACCGTTATCGCCGTCTCCACACGCCGCAAGGCACAGACACATGAGCATAGCCAGCATAAGAGCAAGATACTTTCTTGTGTTTTTCATCACGCTTCTCCTTTACATTTATGTTTCTCGGGGGATTTTCTTGAAAAAGAGGAAGTAGATAAGTATTCCGTTTAAGATGAGTGTAAAAACATCCGGCGAACCGAACATGAGGAAGTTAATTGAAAACGATACAAACACTATGCCTATGCTTATGAGCTTTGCCGGCATGACGGGCTGCTTTGCCATCCACGCGATGCATGCCAGCAGGGGAGAAAACAGCGCAAACACCGTCCATCCGATGATGTAGCTTTCACCGTATACCCCATGCGTGAGTATGGCAACCGCGTAGTATGTGGCAAGCATACCGAGGCAGAACGGAAGAATGTTCAGCGCGGCGGCTTTTTTCGTTGGACTGTATATGGAAATGAGCGTTCCCAACAGTATCCACACCGTCATCTGCGAAAATATCTCGCCGAGGTTTTCGCAGTAGATGTCCATAAACCGCGCCGCAGTGCCGAGCACCAGCCCGCACACGAGCATCATGGGCGGGTTTAAAAGCCCTTTCATTATTTTGCGATGAATATGTTATCCTCGCCTATGTCGGAGAGAGTGGGAGTTCCGCACATCGTCATGGTGTCACGAAGCTGGGAGACTATCCTGTCCATGTATACCTTGAAGCCCTCCTCACCCTCGGCGTATATAAACGGAATGACCGGACGGCCTATCAGAACGCCGTCTGCGCCGAGCGCTATGGCTTTGAAAACATCAACGCCGCTTCTTATGCCGCCGTCAACGAATATCTTGATCTTGCCCTTGACTGCCTTTGCAATGGCGGGAAGCACCTCGGCTGTGGCGGGGCAGCAGCCCTGAACTCTGCCGCCGTGGTTTGAAACGACAATGGCGTCCGCACCGGCTTCAACAGCCTTGAGAGCACCCTTCACGGTCATTATGCCCTTGATGATAAACGGCATTTTGGCATAAGAGATTATCTCGCGCATTTCTTCCACGGACTTTGAGCCTGCGTTGGGGTTCATAGCCTTGAGGAAGGGCAGACCCGCGCCGTCAACATCCATTGCGGCTGCGAATATGCCGAGCTCGTTGAGAATATCGAGCTTTTCAAAGACAAACTCCTTGTTCCACGGCTTTATCGTCGGGATGCCCATGCCGCCTATGGCAGCCATGTCCTTTGCCGCATTCTGCATGACCGCGGGGTCGACACCGTCGCCGGTGAGGGCGCAGATGCCGTAGTTTGCTGCGGCGTTTATGAGAATGTGATTGTATGTAATGTCGTTGTGCTTATCGCCGTAGTGCATGCTCAGAGCGCCGAGCGGGGCGATGAAGATGGGAGCCGAGAATTTTTTGCCGAACAGCTCGAACGAGGTGTCAACGCTGGCGTTGGGGCAGAGAGTGTCCATATTCACGAATATCTCCTGCCACTTGTCGTAGTTTCTCGCCGCCGTGTTTCCGGGGACCTTGCTGCCGGGACCGGGCATGATGTTGCCGCAGGCTCTGCCGTTGCACACGGGGCAGGCTTTGCAGTACGGACCTACTTCTCCGGCTGCCTTTTTGAGAATTTCGTTGTAATCCATGATGTGAACCTCCATAGTATTTCTATATTGTCAGATATATTGTCAGACACCGGTAAGGTCAAAATCCGGTATCATGTCATCCGTAGCTGAGGCAGTATCTTGCCAAAATCCAAACTCTATGCCGCGCGAAAGCATATAGTCTATCATCCGCTCGTTTTCCTCCTGCGTAACGGTGCGCTGAAGCTCGGGAAACCGCTCGGTGTCGGGCATTGGCGTAAACTGAGCCATGAGAGAGAACAAAACCGCTTCACCCGGGAAATTATCCGCGACAAAGTCTATCACGGCGCGGCTGTTAGCCTCGGCATCAGGCAGAATAAGGTGCCGTATGATAACGCCGCTTTGCATCATCCCGTCATCATCGAGTACCACATCGCCGACCTGCCGGTACATTTCGGCTATCGCGGCCTTGGCGACCTCGGGGTAATCCGGCGCTGCGGAGTACCGCTTTGCAAGAGAAGCGTCCATATATTTAAGGTCGGGCATGTATATCTGCACGAGCCCCTCGAGCCGCTTTACAGTATCGACGCTGTCATAGCCCGAGCTGTTCCACGCAACGGGAATACTCAGCCTTGCGGCTTTGAGCGCTTTTATCACGGCATCGGCGTAGTGCGAGGGCGTTACGAGATTTATATTGTTTACGCCCTTATCCTGAAGCTCGAGAAAAATGTCCGACAGCCTCTCAACGGTCACAATCTTGCCGAGCCTGCCTCGGCTTATATCATGGTTTTGACAGAATACGCACCTGAGATTGCAGCCGGAGAAAAACACGGTGCCGCTGCCGTTTTCGCCGCTTATGCACGGCTCCTCGCCGAAATGCGGCGCTGCACGCGCTATACGCGGCAGGGCGGGGGATGAGCACACGCCGGCGGGTGTGTATTCGCTTCTTTCGGCACCGCAGTGCCGCGGACAGGCGTTACAGATCATTTTTGCCTCACTAAGCTTGTCTAAGATGTGCAGATTGTCGATTTATGCCGCGTTTGAGCCCGCTGCCGGAGCCTCAAACTGTTAAAAATGCAACAAATCTAAAAAACTCAAAAAAAGTTCATCATTTTTGAGAAAAATGTGCTAATATATAACCGTAACACAGATATTTGATAACGAAACGGGATAAGATAATGCTGAACATAGTACTTCTTGAACCGGAGATACCGCATAATACCGGCGCAATTGCCAGAACCTGCGCCGCAACGGGCGCGCATCTTCATCTCATAAAGCCGCTCGGCTTTGACATTTCAGATAAAGCCGTCAAACGCTGCGGTCTCGACTACTGGTATCTGGTCGATATAAGCGTGTACGAAAACCTCGATGAGTACCTCGCCGAAAACGGCGACGAAAACCTCTGGCTTGCTACAACGAAAGCGCCGCAGGCGTATTTTGAAGCGGACCTCTCAACGGAGAATGTCAGCATAATGCTCGGCAAGGAGACCGCGGGACTGCCCGAGGAGCTTCGGAACAGATACTATGACAGATGCATAAGAATACCCATGGTGAGTCAGGCGCGCAGCCTCAATCTCTCAAACTCAGCCGCGATACTCGCGTATGAGGCACTTCGCCAGCAGGGTTTCCCCGGACTTATGAACACGGGCTCTATGGCGAAATAATATCAGTTATTAAGTAAATTTTCAATACCGTGCCGGAATTTTCCGACGGAAAGGAGCTACATTATGAATTACAACAAAAAAAGCGTGCTCGATGCTGCCGTGCAGGGCAAAAAGGTGCTGCTGCGGTGCGATTTCAATGTCCCCCAGAACAAGGAGACTGGCGAGATCACAAGCGATAAGCGCATAGTTGCCGCTCTCCCCACGATAAAGTATCTGCTTGAAAACGGAGCCGCCGTCATTGCCTGCTCCCACCTCGGCAAGCCCAAGGGCGAATGGAAGGAAAAGCTTACCCTCGCACCCGTTGCAAAGCGCCTCTCCGAGCTTCTCGGCATGGAGGTCATTTTTGCAAAGGATATAATCGGCGAGGATGCAAAGGCAAAGGCAGCCGCCCTCAAGCCGGGTCAGATAATGCTGCTTGAGAATCTGCGCTTTGACATTCGCGAGGAGAAAAACGGCGATGATTTCGCCAAGGCTCTCAGCGAAATGGCAGACCTCTATGTCTCCGACGCGTTCGGCACCGTACACCGCGCCCACGCCTCCACCGCAGGCGTTGCAAAGTATCTGCCCGCTTATGCCGGACTGCTCGTTGAAAAGGAGCTGTCCGTAATGGGCAAGGCTCTTGATAACCCCGTGCGCCCGTTCGTCGCAGTGCTCGGCGGCGCAAAGGTCTCCGATAAGATCGGCGTTATAAATAACCTTCTTGATAAGGCTGACACCGTTATCATCGGCGGCGGTATGGCTTATACCTTCATTAAGGCTATGGGTCACGAGATCGGAAACTCCCTGCTTGAGGCGGATAAGATCGATTATGCCCGCAATATGATAGCCAAGGCTTCCGAAAAGGGCGTTCAGCTCCTGCTGCCCGTTGATACCGCGATAGGCAATGAGTTCAAAGCCGACTGCGAGAAGAAGATAGTATCAGTTGACGGTATTCCAGAGGGCTGGATGGGTCTTGACATCGGTCCCAAGACCATTGAGCTGTTCTCCGCGGCTATAAAGAACGCAAAGACCGTCGTTTGGAACGGACCTATGGGCGTTTTTGAGTTCGAGGCGTTTGCCGAGGGCACCAAGGCCGTAGCCAAGGCGCTTGCCGAGTCCGGCGCAATAAGCATCGTCGGCGGCGGCGACAGCGCGGCTGCCGTTGAGCAACTCGGCTTTGCCGATAAGATGACCCACATTTCCACCGGCGGCGGTGCTTCACTTGAGTTCCTCGAGGGACTGGAGCTGCCCGGCGTGGCTTGCCTTCAGGACAAATAATTTAGAATCCGGAGGAGTAATCATGAATACAAGATACAGAAAAACAATAATAGCCGGCAACTGGAAGATGAATATGCTTATAAGCGACATCAAGCCGTTTATAGATGAGATAAAGCCGCTTCTGCCCAGAACAAAGGCGTGTGAGACCGTCCTGTGCGTCCCCGCGGTGAATATCGCGGCAATGCTCAAAGCCGGTAAGGATGCAAAGATCGCCGTCGGCGCGCAGGATGTTTCCAAGTACGAAAAGGGCGCATACACGGGCGAGGTTTCGGCAAGCCAGCTTGCCGATGCGGGAGTTAAGTACTGCATCGTCGGTCACTCCGAGCGCCGCCAGTATCACGGCGAGGACGATCTGCTCGTAAACGCCAAGACCCGCGCTCTTATAGCAAACGGCATTAACCCCATCATCTGCGTGGGCGAGAGCCTTGAGCAGCGTGAAATGGGACTGACGATGGCACACATAAACTATCAGGTGCGCGCGGCGCTCAACGGCGTTGACGCCACCGCGCTTCGCCGCTGCGTTATCGCCTATGAGCCCATATGGGCAATAGGCACCGGCAAGACCGCAACCAGCGAGCAGGCGCAGGAGGTCTGCCGCGAGATACGCGCAATCATCCGTGAGATGTACGGTGCGCGTCCCGCAAGAAGCGTCAGCATCCTCTACGGCGGCAGCATGAATGCCAAGAACGCAGCCGAGCTTCTGGCTCAGCCCGATGTCGACGGCGGACTCATAGGTGGCGCATCGCTCAAGCCTGCCGATTTTGCGACCATCGTAAATGCTTCGGGGGCTGAAAATGAGTAAGTGTGTTCTTGTTATAATGGACGGCTTCGGCATAGCTCCGGCAAGCGGCGGCAATGCTATAAGCCTTGCGAAAACGCCGAACCTCGATCGTATATTCTCATCAAATCCCAGAACGAAGCTCTCTGCATCCGGACTTGATGTCGGTCTGCCCGAGGGTCAGATGGGTAACAGCGAGGTAGGGCACACCAATATCGGTGCCGGCAGAGTGGTTTTTCAGGATCTGCCGCGTATAACGAACGCCATAGCAGACGGAAGCTTTTTTGAAAATGAAGCCTACGCCAAGGCTATGGACGATGCCAAGGCAAACGGCAAGGCGCTGCATATCCTCGGACTGCTGTCCGACGGCGGCGTTCACAGCCATATAAACCACATTTTCGCCATCCTTGACATGGCAAAGCGCCGCGGACTTGAAAAAGTTTTCGTTCATTGCTTCCTTGACGGGCGCGATGTCCCGCCCAGAAGCGCGAAGATATATGTGCAGCAGCTCCTCGATAAGTGCGGTGAGCTCGGCAATGCAAGTATTGCCACACTTCAGGGCAGGTTCTACGGCATGGACCGAGATAAGCGTTGGGACAGAGTCGAGCTTGCTTATAATGCCATGACCTGCGGCGAGGGCGCATACGAGCCCAATGCCGTTAAAGCGGTGGAGGACAGCTACGAGACGGGGGCTTCCGACGAATTCGTAAAGCCCGTTGTCGTTAATAAAAACGGCATGATAGGGCAGGGCGACAGCGTTATATTCATGAACTTCCGCCCCGACCGCGCAAGAGAGATAACATGGGCGCTCAATCTGCCCGACTTTGACGGGTTTGCCCGCCAAAAGACCGTTTATCCGCTCAGCTTCGTTTGCACCGCACAGTATGACGAGGCGCTCACGCTGCCCATAGCCTACCCGCCCGAAAAGCTTGAAAACACGATAGGACAGATAGTCTCGGAAAAGGGCTTTAGGCAGTTCCGCGTTGCGGAGACCGAGAAGTATGCCCATGTCACATTCTTCTTTAACGGCGGCGTTGAAAAGCCGTGTCAGGGCGAGGAGAGGTGCCTTGTCCCGTCGCCGAAGCAGTTTCCGACCTATGACCTCATCCCGCAGATGAGCGCCGTTGAGGTCGCGGATAAGTGCATAGAGGCGATAAAGAGCGATGAGTACGAGATGATAGTCTGCAACTTTGCGAACTGCGACATGGTCGGGCACACCGGCGTTCTCGATGCGGCGATAAAGGCGGTCGAGACCGTTGACGAGTGCATGGGCAGAGTTTACGACGCCGCGACATCCATGCCGGACACGGTGCTGTGCATAACCGCCGACCACGGCAATGCCGACTGCATGATAAATCCCGACGGAAAAATAAATACCGCGCATACTACCAATCCGGTACCGTTTGTGGTATGCTGTGACAAAGCTAAGCTCCGCGACGGCGGACGCCTTTCCGACATCGCGCCCACCATGCTCGATATAATGGGTATCGAAAAGCCCGCGCAGATGAGCGGGACAACGCTGATAATCAAATAAGAAGGAGATAACGAAATGAAACAGTACTTTGAGATCGTTGATGTAATGGCGAGAGAGATCCTTGACTCCCGCGGCAACCCCACCGTTGAGGTCGAGGTCACCCTCGACGACGGCACCGTAGGTCGTGCTGCGGTACCCTCCGGCGCATCCACCGGTATGTACGAGGCATGCGAGCTCCGCGACGGCGACAAGAGCCGTTACGGCGGCAAGGGTGTCAGCAAGGCTGTCGAGAATGTCAACGGCGAGATAGCCGAAGCCATGGTCGGACTCAATGTCCTTGACCAGCCCGGCATAGACAAGATGCTCATTGAGATCGACGGAACTCCCAATAAGTCCCGCCTCGGCGCAAACGCCATCCTCGGTGTGTCTCTTGCCTGCGCACGCGCGGCAGCGGAAGCCACCGGTCAGAGCCTTTACAACTACATCGGCGGCGTAAACGCCAAGACCTTGCCCGTTCCCATGATGAATGTCCTCAACGGCGGCGCTCACGCGACCGGCTCGAATGTTGACATTCAGGAGTTTATGATAATGCCTGTCAGCGCAGCGAGCTGGAAGGAAGCTCTGCGTATGTGCGCCGAGGTGTTCCACGCGCTCAAGAAGGTCGTTCCCGCATCTGGCGTGGGCGATGAGGGTGGCTATGCTCCCAACCTTGAGTCCGATGAGGACGCTCTCAAGGCGCTCGTTGCGGCAATGGAGAAGGCAGGCTACAAGCCCGGCGAGGATTTCAAGATCGCAATAGACGGCGCTGTATCCGACTGGTACAACGAGGATGACAAGTGCTACCACTTGCCCAAGCGCGGTACCGTTATGACCAGCGAGCAGATGGTCGATATGTGGGAAGGCTTTGTTGACAAGTACCCCATCATCTCCATCGAGGACGGCATGGGCGAGAACGACTGGGAGGGCTGGCAGCTCATGACCAAGCGCCTCGGTCACAGGATCCAGATCGTCGGCGACGATCTGTTCGTCACCAATACCGAGCGTATCAAGAAGGGTATCGCCCTTGGCGCAGCAAACGCAGTCCTCATCAAGGTAAACCAGATCGGCACACTGACCGAGACCCTCGACGCCATTCAGATGGCTCACCGCGCGGGCTGGACCGCAGTTGTGTCCCACCGCTCCGGCGAGACCGAGGACACCACCATTGCGGACATTTCCGTTGCCGTAAACGCAGGTCAGATAAAGACCGGCGCACCCAGCCGCACCGACCGCGTCTGCAAGTACAACCAGCTGCTCCGCATCGAGGATGAGCTGTTTGATGTTGCGACCTATCCCGGCAAGGACGCATTCTTCTCCATAAAGTAATTTCAGCATAATATCAAAAGCACTCGGAGCTTTTCCGAGTGCTTTTTTCTTGCAAGGATGAGGTCTGTCTGCTAAAATGTCCTCACAAATAGCAAAGGAGCGTTGTTAACATGAAAGATGTAGAAAAGATATGCAGACTCGCTCTGGTCCAGGCAGAGCCATGTATGTTCGATAAAAAAGCGTCGGTAGAAAAGACGATAAAATACATTGAGCAGGCATCGGAGCAAAAGCCTGACCTAATCGTTTTCCCCGAGCTGTTCATCCCCGGTTACCCGATAGGCATGAACTTCGGCTTCAGCATGGGCAAGCGCACCGAAGCCGGCAGGGAGGACTGGAAGAGATATTACGATGCCTCGATACTTGTCGGCGATGAGGATTTCACTGCACTTGCCGAGGCTGCAAAGAGAGCTGGAGCATATGTCAGCATCGGCTTTTCCGAGCGCGACACGGTCAGCGGAACGCTTTATAACAGCAATGTAATTTTCGAGCCCGACGGAAAATACAAGGTGCACCGCAAGCTCAAGCCCACGGGCGCCGAGCGCGTCGTATGGGGCGACGCAAACCGCGACTATTTCCCCGTGACCGATACACCGTGGGGACCCATCGGCAGCCTTATCTGCTGGGAGAGCTATATGCCGCTTGCGCGCGTTGCGCTTTATCAGAAGGGCATAACGATATACATTTCTCCAAATACCAATGATAATCCCGAGTGGCAGGCTACCATTCAGCATATCGCCATCGAGGGCAAGTGCTACTTTGTAAATTCGGACATGATAGTGCGCAAGTCCTCGTACCCCGCCGATCTTAACGAGCAGGATGCAGTTGCGCACCAGCCGGATATGGTCTGCCGCGGAGGAAGCTGCGTCATAGACCCCTATGGACACTATCTGACCCAGCCTGTTTGGGACGAGGAGGCGGTCATATATGCCGAGCTCGACATGACCCTGCCCGCCGCCTGCAAAATGGAGCACGATGCCGTCGGGCACTATGCGCGCCCCGATGTTTTGGAGCTCATAGTCCACGAAAAGTAAATGTGATAAAGCCTGCCGCACGGACGGCAGGCTATACTTCTTCTCTTGGGTTTACATAATGCTGTGGCGATCATACCGATAACACCGCTGCATAGAACGGTAAATTACCGAGTATTCTGCTTACTGCCGCGGATCTCGCTAATGACCCAATCAAGTGACGGCTGATAAATAAGGGATCCGCACTTAGGGCAATATGCATCCTCAGATGCACTGTTTCTGCGGGAAAGGGCTCATTTTTTCTCTTTCGGTTTACATAACATTGCAACAATTATGCCGAAGAATACCGCCGCGCATATGCCCGCCGCCGATGCGGTGAAGCCGCCCGTAAACGCGCCCAGAACGCCCGTTTGGGCTACGGCTTTCTCAACGCCCTTGGCAAGCGTTGAGCCAAAGCCTGTTAGCGGTACTGTTGCACCGGCGTCCGCCCAGTCAACGAGAGGGGAGTATAGCCCCACTGCCTCGAGTATGAGTCCGGAAACGACATACACCGTGAGTATGCGTGCGGGAGTGAGCTTTGTTTTGTCTATGAGAAGCTGCCCGATAGCGCATAGAATGCCGCCGACGGCAAATACTTTGAGATATTGTATAAGCATTTCCATATCTTTTAAACCTCAATTCGGTATGACCTTTTCGATAGCTATGGCGTGGCATACCCCCGGTATGCTCTCGCCCTGCTGGGTGCTCGTAGGCGATAAGAGTGCGCCGGTCGGAGCAAACAGCACCTTGCTCCATTTTCCCTCGGAAAAGCCGCGCATGATAAGCGAAGAAAAAACCGATGCCGAGCAGCCGCAGCCGGAGCCGCCGGCGTGAACATCCTGCTTCTGCCTGTCGAATATGAGAACGCCGCAGTCGGTGTAAAAGTTTCCGAGCTTAACGCCGTCGCGCCGGAAAAGGTCCTCAACCGTGTCGTGCCCTATGGCACCGAGATCACCGGTGGCTATCATGTCGTAATACGATGGGTCTCTGCCGGTGTCCTCAAAATGGGCTCTGAGTGTTTCATATGCCGCGGGAGCCATGGCACTGCCCATGTTGTTGGCATCCGTTATGCCGGCGTCAACTATCTTTCCGGGGGTGAGATAGGTTATAAACGGGCCCGAGCCGCTGCTCTGTATTATCACGGCTCCGGCACCGGTAACGGTCCACTGCGCCGTCGGAGTTCGCTGACCGCCGTATTCAAGCGGGAACCGGTACTGCCGCTCCGATGAGCAGAAGTGTGAGCTCGTGGCGGCGCATACCTTTTCGGCAAAGCCGCCGTCTATCGCCATCGCGCCGAGCGTCATCGCCACTCCCATGGTAGAGCATGCCCCATACAGTCCGAAGTACGGAACGCCCACATCCCGCAGAGCGAATGCCGAGCCCACGCACTGGTTCAGCAGGTCGCCGGAGAATATGAGGTCGAGCTCCTGCGGCGCGATGCCGTTCTTGTTGCAGCACATTTCAAAGCATTTCCGCAGCATGGCGCTTTCTGCTTTCTCCCACGAGCCCTCGCCGAAGTAGGCGTCGCTGCTTATATAGTCAAAATAGTGCTTCAGCGGACCCTTGCCCTCCTTCTGGCCGACAACGGCGGCGCTTGCGGCTATCGTCGGGGGATAGAAGAGCCTGAGCGTTTGCCTTCCAATTTGTTTTGTCATTCATATCACCGGTGATAGCATTCCCGAAAAATGCAAAAAAATACGGCGGGACCGAGCCCGCCTTAGTGTTGGTCATTCGCCTTTGTATTTTCTTCTTGTCGCCATGCCGCCGCGGATATGCCGCTCGGCCTTATTAATATCCAGCAGCTCCCGCACCTGATGATACAGCGCGGGGCTGACTGTTTTCAGCCTCTCGGTGAGATCCTTGTGTACAGTGCTTTTGGAAATGTTAAACTGTTTCGCGGCGGCTCTCACCGTGGCTCTGTTTTCGATGATGTAAACGGCGAGATCACAGGCGCGCTCCTCAATATTTGTGTACACTTAACCACTCCCCAAACTCACATGGTCAATTTATATGTCCGGCGGATACCGCTTATGACTTGGAAGAACGAAGTGCACTAAAGGCAGTGGCGAAAACTGTATAAAATGACGACGCTTATACACTTGCACCAAATTTGCTGAAATAGTATAATTACTATGATTATAGCCGCACATCGCGGCAAAAGGGTGGAAAATTTTAAGGAGGAACATTATGAAGAAACGCATTATCAGCCTGCTGATGGTAGTGCTGCTGTTCGTGTCGCTCGTGCCCACGGGGGCACTGGCGGAGTCGCGCGCTTTGAGTGGTGTGACTGTAACATTCACATCGCAGCCGACCGATGTCACCGTCAGAGTCGGCGACACCGCAATATTCACGGCGACCGCAGAAGCAGACGCGACTTTATCCAAGGATATGAATTATGTCTGGGTAAATTCAACGGATGTAGATTCAGGCTCCGACCTGACGGCGGCTAAGATACTAAAGCTTTTAGCCAATGCGGTAGGTAAGGAACAAGAGCTCAAGCTCACGAGCGTCACCGCCGCCGATAACGGCAATAAGTATAAGTGCATTGCGTATTGCGGTGCGCTTGTCGGACTGAACAAGGGCTTCGGCTATGCCGTAAGCAATGAGGTAACGCTCACCGTTCTGGCAAAGGAGCCGTGCAAGGAGCACACGCTCATTAAGACCGAAGCCAAGGCTGCGACCTGTGCTGCGGCGGGCAATATCGAGTATTATTACTGCTCGGTGTGCCAGAACTATTATCTCGACTCCGCGGCGACCCAGCCGACGACACTTGCCGCCTGCACCGTAGCCAAGCTCACTACTCACGGCGATATTCAGAAGGTCGAGGCTAAGACCGCCACCTGCGCCGAAAAGGGCTGCAAGGAGCACTGGGAATGCTCCGTGTGCGGAAAGTATTTCTCCGATGAGACCGGCTCTGCCGAGCTCAGCGCATCGTCGGTAGAGATACCAAAGAATGCTTCAAACCACACCGATCTTCAGCATTTTGACCGCGTTGAGCCTACCTGCTCGGCACAGGGGACTATAGAGCACTGGTACTGCTCCGGCTGCGATACATACTTCTCCGACGCCGAGGGCAAGACCAAGATCAAGCAGTCCAAGCTTGACATTGATAAAGACAATACTAAGCATGCCTCCCTTGAGTACACCAAGGCATCTCCCGCGACCTGCGAGGATAAGGGCAATATCCCCTATTACTACTGTGCCGACTGCAATAAGTACTTCTCCGATGCCGAGGGCAAGACCGAGATAAAGAAGAATGATACCGAGCTCAATGCACTTGGTCACGATTACAAGTGGGCGGCGCTTTCCGATAACGGAGTTGAGTATCATGCCCAGCAGTGCTCCCGCTGCGGAAAGCTCACAAGCACCGGCAGCCATAATGGCGGAACTGCCACCTGCATCGCAAAGGCGGTGTGCACCGAATGCGGATTTGAGTATGGCGCTATAGACGCGGAAAACCATGTAAATAAAGAGTATAGGATAATAGTTGCGCCTACTCCCGAAAAGGACGGCACCTGCGATGTCTACTGCAAAGACTGCCAGCAGTGCATCGAGCGCAATGTACCTCTCAAGTATAAGGATGCCTGCGAGCATGAGATAGTCAAGGTCGATGAGGTGCCCGCACAGTGCGAGACCACCGGCATTTCCGGCACGAAGGAGCACTATAAGTGCACTAAATGCGGCACCCTGTTTTCCGATGCAGCCGGTGCGAGCGAAATAACCGACGCATCCACGCTCACCATCGAGCCGCTCAAGCACTATATTGCCGAGATAGGCAGTGAGCAGATACCAAATATGAAGCTCCAGACAAAGGCGTATGACAGCATAGGTCACTGGAGCGTGTGCAAATACTGCGATTACAAGTATACCGGAACATATAACTCGCACACCTTCCTGCCCAATCAGACACCGACCTGCCACAGCGGTAAGACCTGCATCGGCTGCGACTATGACGACGGCACGCGCGACATGACTAATCACGACGGCGGCACCGAGCTTCGCGGAGAGAAAAAGCCGAACGGAACAGAGCCCGGCTACACCGGAGATACCTACTGCCTCGGCTGCGAGACCATCATCACCAAGGGACACGAGTATTACAATGCCTGCCCCGACGGCTGCGAAAAGACCCTCAAGTTTGTAGCCGGAACACCTAAGACCTGCACAAAGGACGGAACCAAGGACTACTATGTATGCACTGTGTGCAACAACATGTATCTCGATAAAAATGCCTCGATACCTACAGACTCCGAGAATATAGTCGATAAGTGCACCGGTCACGACCTGCATCCGGGCATGGATGCCCTTACCGCGGGCAACCTCAAGGATCTTGCAAAGGCTATCGGCTTAAACTATGCCGAGCTTATTAAGATGATAACCGATGGAAACTTCACTCTTGATAATTTCCTCGGTCTTATCCACATAAAAGACATTGATCATTGCTATGACGACACATACCACTGGCTCGGCTGCCAGCGCTGCGGCAAAACGCTCGAGAACCTCAAGGACGAGCTCGAAGCCGGCGGAGTTGCGATAAACTCCAAGTGGTATGAGCTGAGCAAGAAGACCGCTCACACCGGCGGCACCGCCACCTGCCAGAAGAAGGCGGTCTGCGACGAGTGCGGCGAGGAATACGGTTCCATCGGCAATCACAGATACGATGCCGTCGTGACTCCCGCCACCTGCACCAAGGACGGCTACACGACTCACACCTGCTCCGACTGCAAGGACAGCTACACTGACACGCCCACCGCAAAGACCGGCCATAAGATCGTCCGCGGTCAGTGCACCATCTGCAAGGGCTACTTCAAAAACCCGTTCTATGATGTAAACAGCGATGCTTACTACTACAAACCTGTTCTCTGGGCTTATTACTATCAGCCGCAAATAACCTCCGGCATATCCGATGAGCTGTTCGGACCCACAAATGCCTGCACCCGCGCTCAGGTCGTTACCTTCCTGTGGAGAGCGGCAGGCTGCCCCGAGCCCACGAGCAAGTCGATGCAGTTTACCGATGTGAAAAGCTCGGCTTATTACTACAAGGCGGTGCTTTGGGCTGTAGAGAACGGAATTACAAACGGCGTGGGCAATAACCAGTTTGCACCCGATCAGACCGTTACCCGCGCACAGTTTGTCACCTTCCTCTGGCGCTATTACGATAAGCCCTCACCCTCGAACCTCTCCGGCAAATTCAGCGATGTCGGAAGCTCCGCTTACTATTACAAGGCGGTGCTCTGGGCGGCTGAAAAGGGCATCACTCAAGGCACTGGCTACGGAAACTTCAGCCCCGATGACCCGTGCCAGCGCTGCCAGGTCGTAACATTCCTGTACAGAGCCATAACCGGTGATACACCGGCATGACCGGCGCTGTCCTCAAAAAATAATATCCAAAATTCAAAATACACGGCTTAAAAAGCCGTGTATTTTTCCGTACATAATGCTCGGAGAGAATTTATATAAATATGAAAATATATTTACAAAACATTGTTGTCAATATGCACAAAAATAAGCTTTGATAATATACAATATGGCGAAATAGTACAAATAAATTGAAGTTTTGTGCCACGAGTGATAAAATAATAACATCTTGACTGTGACATAAGTTACAGCGGAAAGAAACGGGGGAACATAATGAGAGACCTGAAGCATCTGATCTATTTTGAAAGCCTCCTTCAGGAGGCTAACAACGCGCTTGTAAAGCAGGCGTGCTCCGAGGGCAAGCTCGCGCTTGCGTACAACTGCTCATACATCCCCGAGCCGCTCCTTGACATCGAGGGCTGCTTCGGCGTTCGTTTGAGAGCTCCCGGCTGTATCAATCCCGACCTTGCTACATACTACATGACAAACCGCTCCTGCCCCTATTCCAAGAGCATTCTCGAGCGCGCGTTTGAAGGCGGCTATAACTTCATTTCCGCCCTCATCGGTCAGGAATGCTGCACCACCATGAACCGCATGGAGCAGTATTTTGAGTACTGCAAGCTCATCCCGAACGAGAAGTTTTTCACCGCCTGCATAGATATGCCCATCAAGAAGGGCGACTGGTATGCCGGCTACTTCCGCCGCCAGATCGAGAAGAAGATAATCGCTCCCATGCAGAAGACCTACGGTGTCGATTATTCCGAGGAAAAGCTCATGGATGCTATCGAGCGCCATAACGAGGTGTGCCGCCTCATAACCGAGATAGGCAATTTCCGCAAGCTCGACGAGCCGACCATAACCGGCTATGAATTCCATGTTATCCAGCTCGTAACGCTCGTTTGCCCGAAGTACCTCATCGTTGACAAGCTGCGCGAGACTCTCGAGGAGCTCAAGACCCGCAAGCCCGACGATAAGCCGCAGTACAGAGCAAAGGTAATGCTCGTAGGCTCCGAGATAGACGATCCAGAGTTTACGAAGCTCGTTGAGATGTGCGGCGCGCGCGTTGTTGCCGACCGTTACTGCTTCGGCTCGCTGCCCGGTAGGGAAGAGATAGTCGTTAAAGAGGGTCAGCACCCGCTGGACGCTCTTGCAGAGCATTATATGCTCATAAACGAGTGCCCGCGCGCAATGGGAACCGAGAATATCATTGCCCGCAAGAACTATCTGTACGACCTTGCCAAGGAGTACAAGGCGGACGGCATCATTCTCCAGAATATGAAGTTCTGCGAGTACTGGGGCTATGAGCGAGCGATAGCGGCAAAGTGGCTCGCAGAGGGGCTCAATGTCCCATCGGCAATACCCACCTGCCAGATAGAGCGCGACTATGCAAACGCCGCGACCGGTCAGCTTCGCACAAGGTTCCAGGCATTTGTCGAATCGCTCGAGATCAAGAAGCTCCAGTCGAAATAAGGAGGGGAAAGCTATGTGGAAAAGAAAAGTCAGCATCAAAGAGCAGTACGGCACCCTTGAGCACTTCCTCAAAGGCGACGAGCCCTGCCATTATATAGGCCAGAGATATATCGAAGGCACCAACTTCTATGCCCGCCGTGAGTGGCGCGGCGTTAAGGACACTGCGTTTGCGTTCTATAAGTGGCTTTGCACATGGGTGAAGATGGCGATATTCGTCATGCACGATCCTGTGCGCATTGCAAAGGCGTTCTGGAAATACCGCTGGCTGTCGGCATATCTGGCAGCTCCGATGATGGTCGATAAGTGGATAGAGGGTGACCGCGGCGAGGCACTGAGGGCTGACCTGTACGCTCTCGACTGCATGATCTCCGACTCTACCGACACGCTGTGGAAGAGTCTGCGCGCAGACCGTAGGCTCGGCGAAACCAAGTGGAGCGATGTCACCGTTGCGTTTGACTACACTCTGCCCAAGCACATAATCTTCGGCTTCCCAGGATATTATGCGATAAATATGCAGCAGCATGCGGCTTTCATGCTGCCGCTCATGCGCAAGCAGCTCGGCTGCTACTATGTCGATCAGGCGGTGGCCTGCGGCATCCCGGGCGATATGTGCACTCTGCCTCTGGTCGAGGTTGGCGTCGCCGTTGACGGCGAGTATCCCGACATCGGCAACTGCTGGTTAACTACCAATAACCCCTGCGACGCCAACATGATGGACAACACCGCAATGTGGCGCGCCCTGTCCGCTGACGGCAAGAAAGCCGTTCATCCGTTCACGTCTCCGCTCATGTACGACGATCCCACCACCAAGGAGCTCGGCGTGCACGAGGTCTACTCGGCTATAGAGTTCCTCGAGCAGCAGTTCGGCGTGCCGTTTAACTGGGATACCTTCATCGAGCACATCGAGGATACCAATGAGTTTAACCGCGGCTCGCTCAACCGCTGGGATATTTATGCCAAGAGCGATAACGGCGCGCTCAACTCCGTCGTTCAGGGTCTGTTCCGCATCTACTTCTATCAGCAGGGCGGCACAAAGTACTTCAAGAAGGCAAACCGTAAGATAAACAAGGTGTTTGAAAAGTGCGTGCGCAAGAACATTCATCCGTTCCCGCTCGCGCGTCATCGCGCGCTGGCGTGGTCCTGCGGCTCGACCTATTATGCCCACGGCGTACAGTGGCTCTATAACTGCTGGGGCATCATGACCGTTATCAACATGGACTCGCTCACGGGTCATAATATCGTCGATACCACCGACCGCGACACTATGATGAGCGACATTGCCGACTGGCATGCCAGAACGCCCATGCGCACCCACACCGTCGGCGGCAACCGTCACCTCATGCAGATGTGGGAGACCGCGGAGAAATTCAACTGCGACACCATCATCATGTACGACGACATCGGCTGCAAGGGCATGGCAGGCGCTCAGGGACTGCTCGAGGAGGAGTTCCACAAGCACCGCGACCGCTTCAATATCATCTGGATGCCGCATTCGCTCATGGACTGCCGCATAGTTCCCACGAACGAGGCGCGCAAGACCGTCAACCAGTATATGCAGAGCGTTATGCATGAAGAGCCCATTGACCCGACCCTCGTCGATTTCGACGATGAGATGGGCTGGTAAGAAAGGAGCAGCGATATGAAGGTTATTGCTAAGATAATGGGCATGAGCGCAGCCACGCTCGCAGCGCTGTTTGCCGTTTACTATTTCAATCTTGACATGAGACTCATGCGCAGCGTTATAGTGCCGTTTTTGGATAAGCATTATGACAGCGTAAAGCGCGAGCATCTGATCTGAGGAGGCTTGAAGGATGAGTTATACAAATCATAATATTCTTCCGCGCGCTCTTTCCTATGAAGAGAAGGAGAATCGCAAAAAGGGCATATACGACAGCTTCGCAAACTACCTCGTCTATTGCCCGAAATGCAAATATGTCGTAAAAACGAATATGTACATCCAGCGCGCCGAGGCTTACATAGATGAGCTGCACGAGCGCGGCACGGTGTGCCCCAAGTGCGGCGATAACGAATGGACGCTCGGCTATCCACTCGGAACGCTCACGGGCTTCGTAAAGTTTTCATAATGACCTCATATCTCCGGTATCATATTGGTACCGGAGATTTTTTTCTTGTTTTTAGAAGCGAACGGCTCGTACAATCGATTATACAAATTAGCTCACGAGTATAAACTAAATTAATATGAATGTAGTTAAATTATACAAAAAACATCATGATTAATATACATAATAGAGAAAGTGCACAAATATATTGAATTAAAATGACAGAAATGCTAAAATGTTAACATGCAATATCCGAAAGGAACGGCAATAGTCTTAATACGAAATGGGGGAGTCTAACAATGAGAGACCTAAAGCATCTGAACTACTTTGAGAACCTCCTGCAGGAGGCGAACAACAAGCTTATCGGTCAGGCTAAAAAGGATGGCAAGATATGCGTGGCATATGTCTGCGAAAACACACCCGAGCCGCTCATGAATTTGGGCAATGCCTTCGGCATTCGCCTGCACGCACCGAACACCGGCTCGATGGATATTGCGACATATTACATGACGAGCTTTCTCTGCGAGACCTCGAGAGCACTGCTTGAGCGCGCCATTGAGGGCGGCTTCAACTTTGCCGACTGCGTTATCGCGCCCGACGGCTGCACCATGATAAACCGCTGCGTTGAAAATATGGAGCTTCTTCAGACCATGGGTGCCGGCAACGATAAGTTTTTCCATGAATTCATGGAGATACCGCTCAAGGCGGATGATAACGGTGTCGAGCTCCTCATTCTGCAGTGCAAGAACCACATTCTCAAGCCGCTCAATGAAAGGTACGGCATAGACATCTCGGATGAAGCCATAAGAAAGGCGGTCGAGGCGCACAACCGCGTCTGCCGCGTTATAACCGAGATCGGCAACTTCCGCAAGGAGAAAAAGCCGAGAATAACCGGATATGAATTCCATATCCTTACGCTGGCTACATATGTAATGCCGCAGTACCTCATAATCGACAAGCTCGAGGAAACGCTCGAAGAACTCAAAACGCGCGAGCCGGAGGATAAGGAATACCGCGCCCGCATAGCGGTGGTCGGCTCCGAAGTCGATGACAGCGGCTTTATAAAGCTCATAGAGGAGACGGGTGCCTATGTCTGCGCCGACCGCTTCTGCTTCGGCTCGCTGCCAGGCAGAATGGAGATCGAGCTCAACGACGAAGAGGATGCGCTCACGCAGGTCTGCCGCCACTATGTCTACAACGGCCACTGCCCGCGTATGTTCAACATGGAAAAGGTCTACGGACGCAAGGCGTATGTAAACGACATCGCCAAGGAGTACGGCGCCGACGGCATAATCTACGAGCAGATAAAGTTCTGCGACCCGTGGGCTTATGAGAGACTTTTGGGCTCAACGATGCTGCGCGAGGATTATAACTATCCCGTTCTGTCCGTTGACAGACCGTATAACATAAGCTCATCCGTCGGACAGATGCGCACCCGCGTTCAGGCATTTGTCGAAAGCATTGAGATTAAGAAGATACAGGGAGGTGCAAAATAATGGCGATCGTAGTAAATGACAAGGAGCGCAAGGGCGAAAAGCAATTAGGCATTCTTTTCGACCAGGGCAAGGTCCGCCGCCGCCGCGAGTGGAGAGGCTTAAAAGATACTCTGTATGACTACGGAAGGTGGCTGTACCTGCTTTCGATACTGGCGCGCGTCATTATAAAGCCCCGCAATGTAAAGGCAATGTTCCGCTACCGCTGGTTTGCAAACTATCTCGCGGTGCCGCATATGCTCGATAAATTCACCATCGGCCTGCGTGATGAGCCGCTGCGCATAACCCACACTGCAATGGACTTTGTCGTAAAGGATGTCGCTCAGTGCATCGATAACTCCATAAAGGGCGACCGCAGAACGGGCAACAATGTTGCGTATTCCGAAAAGAGCGTCCTGTGGGATGAAAACGCCATGACCGCGGTAATGATGGGCTTCCCGACGCTAAACTGCATTCTGCGCGAGGTGCCTACCATGTTCTCGGCAAACCTGCTCAACCAGCATTCCGGTATGCATTACCTTGATGTTGCCCAGCAGTTTGGCATCCCTGGCGATGTGTGCCCCATGCCTGAGGCGGAGCTCGGCGTTTCTATAGACGACGACTTCCCCGTGCTCGGCAAATGCGCGGTGCAGGTGAACACGACCTGCGACGGTTCTCTTATGGGCAATGGACTTATAGCCAAGCGCCTTGAGCGCGAGTATGGCATACCTACATTCCAGCTCGTGGCACCCATGCGCCATACGCAGGAGGATGTCCAGAAATACGCCGCCAACGATGTAAAAGCCGCGATAAAGTTCATAGAGGAGAAAACAGGCGAGAAGTGGGATTGGAACGCATACTTTGAATGTGCAAAGCGCGTTAATAACACCACCCGCAACCGCGTGGCATGGCTCGAGGTAAACAGCACGCCTTATCCGCAGTTTGTCGGCGCAGTGTTCTCGCTGTATAACGATACAAACTATATGGGCAACTGCGGCCGCTATCCGGCATTCGTGGAGATCGACAAAAAGGTCATGAAGCTCGTTCAGCAGGGCTATAAGAACAAGACCATGATGGCACCCGAGTACCGCCATAGATGCATAGTCTGGGGCGTGCAGCCGCAGTATGTCATAGATATGCTCTACTGGATGATCCAATGCTGGGGCGTTGTACCTCTTACCGATATGCTTTCGATGGTCATAAGCGAGGAGATAGCCGAGGAGGATACCCCCGAAAACCGCGAGCAGGCATACTACGATATGGCATGGCTCACTATGAACATGATCATGCGCAACCATACCCACGGCGGCTACAAGGTGCTCGTAGATGAGCTTTGGGAGTACTGCGAGAAGATGAATGCCGACATGGTAATGATGTGGGAGCATATGTCCTGCAAGGCGCTCACGGGTATGCACGGTCAGTTTGAGGAGCAGGCGAGAGAGCGCGGCATAAACCTCGTCTGGGTCTGCCATGACCTTGCCGACCCTCGCGTTTACACCCGTCAGGCGATCCGCGACCAGTTCAATCAGTATATGCGCACCGTCATGCGCGAAGAGCCGCTCGACCCCACCATCGAGGTCCTGCCGGATGAGCACGCATGGTAAGGAAGGAGAAAGAATATGTCAAAACTTAAAATGCTGCCCCTTAAAATGCTCGGCGGCGGAGCGGGACTTTTCGCCGTGACATTCGCAATATACTTTTTCAATCTTGATATGAAATTCCTTGCATACTGCGTAGAACCCATCCTGCTTTGGAACTACGACCGCATCCCCCGCAAACAGTATGTCTAAGCATGAAAAAAACTCCCGCCCTCGGGCGGGAGTTTTTTAGATATTCAGTCACGTTCCTTTTCAAAAGTTATTACGGAACCGTTTGATGCGTCTATCTCATATTCATATTCGTATCCTGCGGCTTTAAACTCGACCTCATATATAGTCCTGCCTCCGTCGCGGTCAAGCTCCGCCTTGAGCTCGGTTACCTGAGAGCTTTTATAACCGGCGTGGTCAAGAGCCGTCTGCTTTGCCTTGTCGATGCCGACGAGATTCTTTCCGTCAAGAGCCGAGCCGCCCTGCTCAATAGAGCCGTTGCGGTCTATCTCGTACCAGAGAATATCGCCGTCGTTGGCGTTAATATCATACTCATATTCCGTTGTGCCGACCTCAAATTCGACCTCATATACCATGCAGCCGTATTCATAATCGATCTCGATGTCCGTTTTGCGCGCCTCGCTTTTGCTGATCTTTGCATGAGCGAGCGCAGCCTCAAGAGCTGCTTCCTTGCCAATGTAAGCCGTTGAGCTTGCTTCACCGGTGAGCGCAATGCTGCCGAGCGGCTTTCCGTCTGCTATGAGATTCAGGTCGTTTATCGAAAGCCCTGCCAGCTCGTCAAATGTGTGCTTGCTGTTGGCTTGAACTATCTGGCGTATGAGAGCGGCTTTTCCGACGGTTATACCGTATTTTTCGGCAAGCGAAACAAGCTCGCTGTCGGCATTGGAAACATCCTGACTGAGCACGGAGCCGGACTTGAGCTGGCTGTTTACATCTGCTGCAATTTCGCTGCGCAGCTTCTCGGCATCGTAGCCGTCAACGCCGGAAACCGACAGCAGAATAGAGTTTGCCATATCGTCAAGATAGCCGTTTTGCAGCATCGAGCCGATTATTGCGTTCACCGCAACATCAAGCTTGGTGCCGTCGAGCTTCATATCGCCAATGACGGTGCGTCCATCATCATTGAGCCCCTTGACCGATAAAACCGTTCTGTTCTTATCAACATTTATCTCTATGCTCGGATTAACATCCAGCGAGACGACCGCTGCCAGCGTTCCGGCAGAGCCTGTACCAAAATTCTTCACGGCGAAAACGCCGGCAATTACCAGCACGAGCACTGCCGCTATTGCTGCAAAGCTGCGCATGGGAGACTTCTTTTTCTTTTCCATGTAAATTACCTTTCCTTTCTCATGGTCACACGCGCTCAAGATCTCGTCAAGAGCGGCGGGGGACGCGTGGGAAACGGCAGAGCGAAGCATTGCTTCAATGTTATTTTCGTTTTTCATGTTATTCCGCCTCCATCGCTGTCCTGAGTTTCTTTATGGCTCGTGAGTACTTGGAAAGTACGGTCGCAGTCGGCATATCAAGGAGCGCCGCTATTTCGCGGTGCTTCATACCCGACACGGCGTGCAGCATCACGATCTGCTGCTCTTCATCCGAAAGGATCTTCATTGCCGTTTGAAGCAGGATGCGCTCATCGGGGCTTGCTTCCGGCTTTGAGGAAAGGTATTTGCCCCAATCGCTCTCGTCCGCATCGAGCATCCGCTTTGCCTTACGCATTTTCATTCGGGCAAGGTTCTTGGCAATGGTCATGATCCATGCCATAGGCTTACCTTTGGCGGAATAGCCTCCGGCAGAGGAATACACCGCAAGATATGTGTCGTGCAGTATGTCCTCCGCGTCAGCGGGAGTTTGCGACATACTCATTGCAAATCCAAAAACGGCGCTATGCGTGCGCTCATATAGCTGACCGAGAGCTTGCTTGTCTCCGGCGGCGACTTTAGCCAGCAGCGCTTCCAGCTCCCTCGCCTCGGAGTATTCCGTTGTGTTCAACATCGTTAACAGCATATTTTGATGATCCTTTCACCATAACAATGCACGGCAGACCGATTTTATTGCATGAAAAAGAAAAAATTTAAATTTCTTTCGTTTCACCCTCGTATACGATGCAGGTGGGACCTGTGAGAAATATGTCACGCACCGAACTTCCGTCGAGGCAGAGCGATACCTGAAGCTTACCTCCGGGCATTGTTATGCGGACATTTTCGCCGGATACAAGTCCCTTGAGCGTCAGGGCAGAGACAATGCTTCCGCAGCCGGTGCCGCAGGCGAGAGTGAAGTCCTCAACACCGCGCTCATAAGTAACAGCCTTTACCTCGTTTGCGCCGGTGAGCCTTACAAAGCTGACATTCGCGCCCTTCGGGAAAGCGGGGGAGTATCTGAGCTTTTTGCCGAGCGCGCGCAGCTCATCCTCGGGAATGGCGTCCCAATCGTCCTTTATGAGCACCGCGTGGGGAATGCCGGGGTCGCCGAGCTCAACATAGGCGCAGCCGCCGCGGTCAAGGTCAATGACCGTCGGGTCATTGAGCCTTACGCGATACAGCGTTTGGCTTATGCGCTCTCCGGTCACGAGTCCGGCGGTGGTCGCTATCCTCTGAGTTTTGCCCGCGAGACCGTGCTCAAAGCCGTATCGCGCGATGCACCTTGCTCCGTTTCCGCACATTTCGCCCATGCTGCCGTCGGAGTTATAAAACAGCAGCCGGTAGTCCGCGCCGGGTTTGGCTGCGGCGACGAGCATGAGCCCGTCCGCGCCTATGCCCAGCCTACGGTCGCATAGTCTGCGCGCAAGCTCCGGCACTGCGGACAGGTCAATGTCCTCCTCGAGCGTGTTTATTATCACAAAATCATTTCCGGCACCGTGCATCTTGGTAAACTTCATGCTGACCTCCAAAATCGTTACAAAATAAACTATAGTGATTTCGCCCAAGCGGGCGGCTGAATACTTGAATTTAACGGCGTGCTATTATATAATATCACCAGCATAGATACAAAATCGTTTCAGGAGTGTTAAAAATGACCGATTATAAAGCATTATACGCTGAGAAACTCATAAGTGCGGAAGACCTCGCCAGACAGGTAGAGTCCGGCTGGGTACTGGGAATGGACACCGCGCCCTCTCAGGCTCCGGCTATCATGCACGCCATTGCAGAGAAGATAAAAAACAGCGATGTCAAGGATGTCAAGGTCCAGACCCTTCTCGACGCATACCCCTTTGAATTTTACACCGATCCCGAGATGTTTGGCAAGATGACCGGCTATTCTTGGTTCAGCTCCGGCTATGCCCGCAAGGCTGTAAACGCCGGCTATGCCGATCTTTTCCCGACCTACTACCGCGATATTCCGCGCCATATCCGCGCAGAGTATGAATACGATGCATTCTGCGTCGAGGTGTCCCCAATGGACAGCCACGGCTACTTCAGCCTCGCCCTCAACGGCTCGTATGCCGAGGCGATGATAGACAAGGCAAAGAGAATATTCGTCGAGGTAAACGACAAGCAGCCCAGATGCCTCTGCGGAACTCAGCTCCATGTTTCTCAGGTTGATGCCATCGTTGAGTACAGCCACGATCTGCCCGTACTGCCTCCCGTCGTTATCGACGAGGTCAGCCAGACCATCGGCAATCTCATCGCAGAGCAGATACCCGACGGCGCATGCATCCAGCTCGGCATAGGCGCTATCCCCGATGCCACCGGCATGGCGCTCAAGTCAAAGCACGACCTCGGCATACATACCGAGATGTTCACCGACTCCATGGTCGAGCTGCTCGAGTGCGGCGCGGTAAACAACTCCAAAAAGCAGATCCACCGCAATAAGACCGTTACCACCTTTGCATACGGCTCCAAGAGAATATATGATTTCGTTGACGATAACCCCGCAATGGAGATACTGCCCGTTGACTATGTCAACGATCCCGCGGTCATCTGCAAGAACGATAATATGATCTCCATAAACGCAGCCATCGAGGTCGACTTCTTCGGTCAGGTCTGCGCCGAATCCGTCGGCACCAAGCATATGTCCGGCTCCGGCGGTCAGATCGACTTCGTCCGCGGCGCATGCCAGTCCAAGGGCGGCAAGAGCTTCATCGCCTTTACCTCCACCGCAAAGGGCGGCACGATAAGTAAGATAAAGTCCATCCTCACTCCGGGCGCTGTCTGCACCACCTCCAAGAATGATGTTGACTACATCGTCACCGAGTACGGTATCGCGCATCTGCGCGGCAGAAGCCTCGGCGAGCGCGCCCGCCAGCTCATCGCCATCGCACATCCCGATTTCCGCGACGAGCTCACCTTTGAAGCCAAAAAGCGCGGCATCATCATCTGATTCTGATATAGTCAAAGCCCTCCGATGGAGGGCTTTTTCTTATGGATATACAGCGAGACTAAATTCCGTCCAGGGGTACTCCTTGGGCGGTTTTACTTTCAGCGAGATGGGTCTGCCCGTTGACGGATTTGTAAACCCGAGGCAATACGACCACAGCGCGATATTGCACCCGTCGTCACGCCCACCGTATTTTCTGTCGCCCACAAGCGGCATCCTGCGGTGGGTAAACTGCGCGCGTATCTGGTGAGTTCGCCCCGTAATGAGGTCTATCTTCACCATGCTCAGCTCGCCGTTGGAGCTTAAAAGCTCATAATCCAGAATGGCCTCCTGCGAGCCGCGGCAGGGCTTGTTCACAACGAAGGTCTTGCGCTGCTCCTTTGAGCGCAGCAAAATATCCTCCATGCGCCCCTTGCGTTCCTCCGGAACGCCGCGCACGACGGCAATGTAGGTCTTCTCAAACTCGCCGCACCTTATCTGGCGGCTGAGCTCGGACGCTGTTTCGGCGTTCTGCGCAAAAACCATCAGTCCGGACACGACCTGATCGAGCCTGTGTACCGTGCGAATGTCGGCGTTTTCGTCTCCGAGCGCCTCACGCAGCAGGGAGGGCATACCGCCCGGCTCGTCGGTGGAGATAACTCCCGCAGGCTTAACCGCAACGATTATGTTTTTGTCATAGTAAATGATCTTCATAACTATACTTTACCGCAGCTTTCGGATTTGTCAAGCCATTACATTAAATATCCCCCGAAAGCGAGAGCTTTCGGGGGCACTTTCTGGAGCGACAGACGGGGATCGAACCCGCAACCCTCGGCTTGGGAAGCCGATGCTCTACCATTGAGCCACTGTCGCAAATTTCAACGCCCACATTATAGCACCGCGCGGGAAAAATATCAAGGGCATATGCGGAAAACCATATAATGTAAAGTCATAGATAATTGACGGCGCAATAGAAATATAGTATTATTTAACTATCCAGTATTTACACGGAAAGAATAATGTATGAATAAGGAGGAAGAAAATGAAGAGAGCAAAAAGAATCCTGTGTATGGCATTGGCTGTCATGATGCTTGTGAGCCTCATGCCGATGTCGGCGTCCGCTGATAATCAGCGCCCCGAGGATGAGTATCCGTTTATATTTGTCCACGGTCTTATGGGCTGGGGCGAAAGATCAATGCTCGACCCGATAATGCCGTATTGGGGCATGGCGACCGGCAATCTCATGAAGTACCTCAATTCGCAGGGGTATGAGAGCTATGCCGCCCAGGTCGGACCGCTCTCCGGCGCATGGGACAGAGCCTGCGAGCTCTATGCGCAGCTCACCGGCACAACGGTAGATTACGGTGCCGCGCACTCCGCCGAAAAGGGGCATGACCGCTATGGCATTACATACGATAAGCCCTTGTTTGAAGGCTGGAGCGCCGAGAAGAAGATAAACCTCATCGGTCACAGCTTCGGCGGCGCTACAACGAGAATGTTCCTTGATATTCTCACAAACGGCTGCAAGGAAGAGGTCGAAGCTGCAAAGGCTGCCGGAACCGAGGTATCGCCGTTCTTTGAAGGCGGCAAGGGCGATTGGGTATATTCGCTGACGGCGGTTGCAGCGCCCCATAACGGAACTACCTTTATCGAGACCTGCGATACATCCACAAAGGTCGTCACCGATTTCATCTATAATTTCGGTGCGTCCCTCGGAATGACCAACCTCAAGGGTGTTTACGATCTCCAGCTTGAGCACTTCGGCATATATAAGAAGGCTGACGAGACTGACCTTGAGTACCTCGTCCGCGTTCTCAACAGCGAGGAGTTCTTGAGCCATAACGATAACGCGATATACGACCTTACCATCGACTATGCGCTCGAGATAAACGACGGTATAGAGATACAGGACAATGTGTACTACTTCTCGGTCTGCGGCGATGCCACCCATGCCAGCGCCGTCACCGGCAATGAGGTTCCGGATATAACGATGCTCGCGCTGCTAAAGCCCTTCGCAACGATGATGGGCAAGTACTATGACAAAACCACTGCCGGCGGAGTTTATATCGACAAGACATGGCTTCCCAACGACGGCATGGTCAATGTCGTGTCCGGACTTTATCCCGTTAACAGCCAGCTCAAGTGCCTCAAGCCCGACGGCAGCCAGGGCTATGTGATCTGCGATGGGTATAATAAGCAGGACTTCAAGTCCGGCATCTGGAATGTCATGCCCACACAGCCGTATGACCATCTGAGCATAGTCGGCGGCATGATGTCGAACACGACCTCGAATGTCAGATACCTGTACATGAATCTAATAAACAATGTCGTCAGCACCTACGGAAAGGGCGGCAGCGACACCACGATAAACAAGGGTCTCCCGTTCACCGATGTTGCAAAGGATCGCTGGTCGTATGACTACATCCTCAAGATGTACCAGCTCGGCGTTGTAAACGGCAGAAGCGACACGATATTTGATCCCACCGGCGATGTAACGCGCGCGGAGTTTGTAAAAATGCTTGCCTGCCTCGACGGTGTGAACGCCGAAGCGTACTCATCCTGCCGCTTTAACGATGTCAGCAATAACAGCGTGTTTGCTCCGTTTATCGAGTGGGCTGCCGATAACGGCATCGTAAAGGGCATAAGCGCGGATAAGTTCGCTCCGAACGAGAAGATAAGCCGCGAGCAGATGGCTGCGATCATTTGCAGATATGCCGAGTATGCCGGCATAAAGCTGCCCGATGATAACGCGCAGATAACCTTCACGGATGAAAGCAGCATCTCCGCATATGCCGTGGATTATGTCAGAACGCTGCAAATGGCGGGTGTCATAAACGGCTTCGACAACGGCGACGGAACATACAGCTATCACCCCAACGCTCACGCGACCCGCGAACAGGCGTGCAAGGTACTGTGCATGATCTGATACTGTTGAATAATGTGTTAAAAAACCGGTCTCTGACCGGTTCTTTTATTGCAAAGGGTTTAGATATTTAGTATAATAACTCTGATAAAGACATGGAATGCGAGGACCGTTATATGGCGTATGTCGAGTTTGAAAATGTGAAGAAAACATATCAGATGGGCGAGGTGAGCATAGAGGCTCTCCGTGACGCCACATTTGAGATAGAAAAAGGGGAGATCTGCGTTATAGTCGGCGAGTCCGGCGCAGGAAAAACGACGCTTCTCAACATCCTCGGAGGCATGGACAGCCTGACCTCCGGCAGAGTGGTGCTCGACGGCGAGGAAATATCGTCATACACGCCGCGCCAGCTCACGACTTACCGGCGCTATGATGTCGGCTTCGTGTTCCAGTTTTACAACCTCGTTCAGAACCTGACGGCGATAGAGAATGTCGAGCTTGCCGCGCAGATATGCCACGACCCGATGGATGCGGCGGAGGTCATAGAGCTTGTCGGACTTAAGGACAGGGCAAACAACTTCCCCGCGCAGCTCTCCGGCGGCGAGCAGCAGCGCGTTGCCATAGCCAGGGCTCTGGCGAAAAACCCGAAGCTCATGCTGTGCGACGAGCCGACCGGCGCCCTTGACTACAACACAGGCAAGGCTGTATTGCAGCTTTTGCAGGATTGCAGCCGCAAAAACGGCATGACGGTAGTTATCATAACCCATAACCATGCGCTCACCGCGATGGCGGACAGGGTAGTTTCCGTAAAAAGCGGCGTTGTCACCGATGTGAGCATAAACAAAGAGCCCGTACCCATTGAGAATATAGAGTGGTAAGCAGATGAATGCATCAACAGTAAAACTTACGATAAGGGAGATAAAAAGCAGTCTCGGGCGCTATCTGGCGATATTCGCCATAATCGCGCTGGGAGCGGGGCTTTTTGTCGGTCTGCGTCTGTGCAGACCGGATTTTCTCGAAACATATGATCAATATGTACACGAGACGAATTTTTACGACATTCGCCTGGTGTCCACCCTTGGACTTACAGACGACGACCTCGCGGCGGTAAAGCAGCTCGATGGAGTTAAAAAGGCGGAAGCCGTTGTCGGAGCCGACTTTCTTTTTAATACCGATTCCGAGGATAACCTCATCATGATGGCGCAGAGCATACCCGATGAGGTAAACCTCATTGACCTCAAATGTGGGCGTATGCCGGAAAAGGCAAACGAGTGCCTTGCCGACCCCGCAATCTACTCCGAGGACGACATCGGAAAGACCATAAAGCTTTCAAACGATAACAGCGACCAGACCTTTGATACATTCGCGTATGACGAATATACCATAGTCGGTATAACCGAAACGGTTCTGTACATAAACCTTGAGCGCGGCTCGAGCACGCTCGGAAACGGAAGCGTAAAGGGGTATATCTACATCCCGAAGGACGGTTTTTCGACCGATTACTACACCGATATATACCTCTGCCTCGATACTCAGGGGTATGTTTACTCCGATGAGTACGAGAAATCGGTTGAGCAGTATGTGCCGATGCTCGAGGAATTCATGCAGCAGCGCGCCGAGATAAGGTTTGACAGCGTTATCGACGGGGCAATGTCTCAGCTTGACGATGCGAAAAAGCAGTATGAGGAAGGCAAGGCGCAGTACGATGCCGCAAAGGCTGAGTATGACAGCGGCTATGCCGAGTTTACAGAGAAAAAGAAAGCTACCAATGCCGAGCTTGAGCAGGCGCGGCAGCAGATTGAAAATGCTGAGAGCGCTCTGGGCGACTCCTCGGTGATCGACCAGAAGCAGGCGGAGTTAAACGCCGCCAAAGCAGAGCTCGATAAGGGCAAAGCGGAGTATGAAAGCGGACTTCGCCAGTTCGAAGTGAAAGAGCGCCTTGCTTACGGCACCGTAAACCAGCAGATAGAGTATTACGAAAACCGCATAGCCGATAAGCAAGCACAGATAGAAACGCTCAATGCTGAGCTTATCGATCTCAACGCCCAGCTTGAGGAGGCAAACGCCAACGGCGAAACACTCAAGGCGCGCTCGCTTGAGCGGCGCATAAGGACGACCCAGGCGCGCATTGATTCGGCTAATAACGACATTGCCGGCTATAACGAGCGCCTTGAAGTGCATCGCCAAAAGAAAGCCGAGGTCGATGCGGAGCTCGAGCCTTACCGTCAGCAGCTTGCCGATGCAAAGCAGCAGCTTGACGCAGGCTATGCGCAGATAGCGGCGGGGCAGGCGGAGCTTGACAAAGCCCGCAAGATGGTAAAGGACGGCGGAGCCCAGCTTGAGCAGGCAAAAAAACAGTATGAAGCCGGAAAAGCAGAGGCCGAAAAGGGCTTTGCAGAGGCTGAAAAGCAGCTTGCCGAGGGAAAGGCGCAGCTCGACGCGGCAAAAGCCGAGCTTGATAAGGGCCATGAAGAGCTCGTAAACGCAGAAAAGCAGATAAAGAACATGAACAATGCCGACACATATGTGCTCGACCGCGATACGAACGCCGGCTATGTCTGCTTTGAAAGCGACACCAGTGTCGTTCAGAGCGTTGCGGCGGTGTTTCCGGTGTTCTTCTTCCTTGTCGCTGCGCTCGTGTGCCTTACGACCATGACGCGCATGATAGACGATCAGCGCACACAGATAGGCATTATGAAGGCTCTGGGCTATTCGTCGGGAGCGATCATGGGAAAATATATGTTATATTCCGGAAGTGCAACTCTTTTCGGCTGCATTTTCGGAATAGGCGTCGGCAGCTTCGCGTTTCCGGCAATAGTCTGGTTCGGATACGGGCTTGTTTATAACTTCTCCGGACTCCTGTTTACGATGGACTGGGTGCTCGCCGGCGGCATAACCGCCGCAAACCTCGCGGTAACGCTGCTCGTAACATGGTATTGCTGTGCAAAGGAACTCAAATGCGCACCGGCAGAGCTTATCCGACCCAAAGCGCCCGAAGCAGGCAAGCGCATACTGCTTGAGAGAATACCGGATGTGTGGAACGAGATGAGCTTCATGCAGAAGGTCTCCGCCCGCAATATCATGCGTTATAAAAAGCGCATTTTCATGATGCTTCTCGGCATCGGCGGCTGCACCGCGCTCGTGCTCACGGCGCTGGGACTCAACGACACCATTCAGAATGTCGTGCAGCGGCAGTATGACGATGTTGTGCTGTATGATTATGAGCTCAGCCTTGCCTATAACATGACCGAGCAGGAGCAGGAGATATTTAGGGAAGACGCGGGCGATAACATCGGCGATGTGCTGTTTTTATACCGCGGTCTTGCGGAGATCGACGGCGGCAGTGCCGTGAAAACGGCGACCTTGAGCATAACCGACGGCAAACGCCTGTGGAACTTCATGCAGCTTGAATACGACGGCGAGCAGGTAGAATATCCGGGGCTCAATGAAGCTATTATTAACTATAACCTTGCCCGTCAGCTCGGCGGGGTGGAGGTAGGCGACACCATAACGGTAACAACCTCGGATAAGGAAGAGCTCACCGTAAAGGTAAGCGGACTGTTCGATAACTATGTTGACAGTTATATTTTCGTCTCGCCCGATACCTGTCAGGAACAGTGGGGGCATGTGCCGGAGTATAAGTCCGCGCTTGCAAACGCACCCGACGGAGCGGATGTAAACGAGTGCGAGCGCGAGCTTGCCAAGGTTGACGGCATCCGTGCCGTAACGCTCAGTGTTGACACAAAGGCGCGCATGAGCAGCATGATGGACGGACTTCTGTTCGTCGTGGCGGCAATAATCCTCTGTGCGGGACTTCTGGCGTTTATCGTTCTCTATAATCTCACGAATATAAACATTTCCGAGCGCATACGCGAGATAGCCACCATAAAGGTGCTGGGCTTTTATCCGGCTGAGGCGGCAAACTATGTGTTCCGCGAAAACCTCATCCTGACCGGTGCCGGAGCGGTGTTCGGGCTTGCCCTCGGTGTTGCGCTTCACGCGTTTGTCATGAATGCAATAAAGGTCGATATGATGTATTTTAAGCCGTATATAAGCTTTGTCAGCTTTGCGGCATCCATAGCGATAACATTCATATTTGCGCTCATTGTAAACGCTATAATGCGCCGCAGGATAGATAACATCGACATGGCCGGCGCTCTCAAGTCAATAGAGTGATTTGACAACTGGCAGCGAATATATTATATTTGTAGAATAGTATACCGTCGATTGACAAGAGCATATACGCCTGTCAGCACCCCTTTTCGGCGCTTTTCGCCTTTTTCTCATTGGTGGGCGCCAGCCCACCTGCATCGAAGAAAGCCGAAAATCACCTGAATATTGTCAGCTGACAGGTGCTTTGCAGTTTTGCCGGAGTACAAATGCGTTCAGGCAAAGCAAAGCTCGCAGTGAATACTTGCCGTATTTACAAGAGATTTAACGCGGCATGGGAGTATTTGTGCCCGTCAAAACCGTGTATGCCCTTGTCACCGACGGTATAGTAGTCTAATAATTATCAGGGATGCAGTGATATGGAGAATTTGCAATCGTCATTACCCGGCTGGGAGATAGTGCGCTGCATAGGCAGCGGCAGCTCCGGCAAGGTGTATGAGCTGAAGAAAAAAGATGAATACGGCGGCGATTTCCATTGCGCGCTCAAGGTGATAAGCGTTCCGGCGACTCAGAAAGAGTACGATGAAATGCTCGAGACCATGAGCGAGTTTGCCATGCGCGCAAAGCTCAGAGAGCAGGTGGAGGAGATAAGCAACGAATACAGGCTCCTTGGTGCGCTCAGAGGGCATCCCAACATAGTCAACTGTGAGGATCAGATGATAATCCCGCATGAAAACGACATGGGCTGGGATATATACATCCGCATGGAGCTGCTGACCTCATTGCCGGACTATGTAAAGGAAAACGGCATGACCATTGAAGAGGTCATAAAGCTCGGCACCGATATGTGCTCTGCGCTCGAGCAGTGCCGCGCAAACGGGATAATCCACCGCGACATCAAGCCGCAGAATATATTTGTCAGCAAATACGGTGTGTATAAGCTGGGCGATTTCGGCGTTGCAAAGGCATCTGCCATCCGCACATCCGCCGATAAGGTCGGCACATATTCATATATGGCACCCGAGGTATACAAGGGCACGGCATATGACGACAGAGTGGATATTTACTCGCTCGGCATGGTGCTGTACTGGCTTCTTAACGAGCGCAGGGGACCTTTCCTGCCTCTTCCGCCGCAGTCGGTCACGCCGGAGCAGACCACCGATGCTCAGATCCGCCGCTTCAGAGGCGAGCCACTGCCCGCACCGAAAAACGGCGGCAGCGCACTGAAAAAGGTAGTGCAGACAGCTTGCAGCTATAAGATAGCCGAGCGATACGCAGGACCCACCGAGCTTAAAGTTGCGCTGAATCTCGCTCTCACCGGAAAGGTTGAGCAGCCTGCGGCAGCCGCAGTCGGCGGCGAGGACCTTACAGTCCGCGAGGAGTACACGCCGGACAGCCGGCCGGAATACATACCGGAGCCCACGCCCGTGACGCCTCCGAAGCCGCGCCCCAAGCCCAAGGCGGCTTACGAGCAGCCTAAAAAAACTCCGGCAAAGGCTGAGAAAAAGCCTGAACCGGAGGAGAAAAAGGTGCCGGGCTATGTAATAGCGCTCATACTTCTGGTGGTCGCAATGGCTGCCGCGATACTCATATTCCTGCTCTCCGGCAGAAACGGCGGCAATAACGATAAGCCGCAGGAGAGCTCGGTTCCCACTCCTACGGCAACGATGAAGCCCGAAAAGCTCGATGTGAAATCCGTCATGCTCAGCTCTCCGAGCATAACGCTCACCGAGGAGGAAGAGTCGCAGCTCGGCGTTACCTGCATGCCCGAGCCCGCTCAGGGTCAGACGGAGCCCGAGTACATCTGGAAAAGCAGCGATACGAGTATAGTCACCGTGGATCAAAAAGGTAAGCTCAAAGCCGTCAAAGCCGGCACCGCAACAGTCATGGTCTATGTCAAGGATAAGATGGAGGTCTATGATCAGTGCGTCGTGATAGTCGAGGCACCGAAGGTGAACGAGCTGACCATTGAGGAAATGCCCACGAAAACGGTTTACATGGTCGGCGAGGAGCTTGACACTACGGGGCTCGTGCTGCGTGCGTATTACAATAACGGCTCGGCAAAGCGGATAACCGATCCCAGCGATTACACGGTAGAATGCGACATGACAGGACTCGGCAACCGAGAAGCAACGGTCACATTTGAAGATAAAACCGTCACATATACCATAAGAATAACCCTGTTTGGATAACAAAAAAGCTCCCATCGGGGAAACCTCCGTAGGGAAGGCGCTGCTCTGGGCGGCTGTTGTATCTCAGTTAAATATGCGTTTGAAAACGGCGTGGCCCATGCGGTTACGCCGTTTTCTCTTTGAGGTATTCTGCGACACACTGCCGGAATGATTTTCCATATGTCTATCAGCAGTATTCCGCTGCATAAGGCGAAGGAGATCATCTTCTCTCTCAGCCCGAAGCTGGTGACGGACGACGAATTTCTTGCCTTTGCGGAGATTGCCCGTCATGAGTGCGAGGACTATTACATTTTGGGTGGAGATGAGCTTTACACGGGTGTCCGGCATACCAAGCTGCTTGACCGTGAGATCAAGGATTCCGTAACGGACTACATCGAAGAAAACAGCATTACGCAGGTGCTTACGCTTTACAATATTCCCAATTTTGCACAGGATACGGCAATCGCTAAGACAGTGAGGTGAGAAGATGTACCTCGGGCTCCGATGTGATCTGTTTTACCTGCGATCTGATAATCCCTGCTGATCACAAAAGCCGAAGGATGCACTTTCTTATGAAGTGCATCCTTCGGCTTTTTATTATTTTCCGAGTCTTTGGAAGTATTTGAATGTCATGGGCCAGACTATTCCCGCGAAGAGGATCACGATAAAATATCTCACTCCGTGCGCAACGCTGTGACCGCCGAAAAGTGCCAGCAGCGGAGCCTTGAGCACCGCCTTGAGTGCAAGCAGTACACCGAGTCCGACGACGACCTTTATCACCTGCGCCCACCATACAGCCTCGGTAGGGAAGTGCAGATACTTTCCGTCAACACGGTAAACAAGCAGCAACCCAATGGCGCAGAACAGTATCATGTAAGCATTCTTTAGCCCCGAGCTGTAGTTGTCCATATCAATGTCGGCAGGAAAGTCATAAAGCTCAACAAACAGCACAAATGCCGCGGCAAGCGCAATGAAAATGCCGAACAGAATGTAAAACCGCTTCGGATTTTTGTTCATGTCGCGGAAAACGGGATAAATGACAAACACAAGTACAGTGCCCACGATTAGCGAAACGCCGACATCCAGCGGAGTGTGAACTCCGACATACATCCTCGAAAACGCCGTCAGTGCGATCAGCAGCACGAAAACTATCCTCAATACTGTGCTTTTCGAGTACCGCGCAGGCGCGCCGAAAACGGCAAAGGCGTTCTGCGTATGCCCGCTTGGGAATGAATATCCCGTAGCCTCGGCGCGGGCGCTTTCGACTATCGTGAAGTTCGGGTCCTTGACCCACGGGCGGGGAATGCGGAACCAGAGCTTCAAGAACTGGTTGATTATCGTGCCCGCAAAGCCCACGGTCATCATGTAGTAGCCGCAGTTTTTGCTTATGCACCAGAACACGATGATAGCGGCGGCAATGAACACCGCCTCGCCGCCGAGATTTGTGACGAGACCCATGACCTTGTTGAGAAACGGCGTGCGTATGCTCTCAAGCGCGTATAGTAATTCCATATAACACCTCGAACAGATTTTAATGAAAAAGCCGCTTTCGAGCGGCTTTTTCATATAATTTATAGCTTATGCCTCGTTTATAATGCGGTGAATGACCTTTGCGCAGCGAGCCTCGTTGTATACGACCGGAACGGGGTACACTGGGTTTGCCTCGGCAAGAGCCCACTGGCACATCTGCGGAATATCCTCTTCTTTGATGAAATCAAAGCCGGAGGGGATATTCATGCGCTTATTCATTGCGCGGATCTCTGCGATGAAGGCCTTAGCCTTTTCCTCGTCCGTGCCGGTGGTCATGGTGCCGGTGAGCTCGGCGAGATGCGCCAGCTTTGCGTAGACCGCCTCGCCGTAGTCCTCAAGAACTATGGGGAGAATTACTGCGTTTGCAAGACCGTGCGGGGTGTTGTACAGACCGCCGAGGGTGTGCGCTATCGCGTGGACATTGCCGACGCCTGCGCGGGTGAATGCAAAGCCTGCCTTGAAGGACGCGGTGAGCATCTGCTGACGGGCTTCCATGTCGTTTCCGTCGTTGTATGCGCGCTCAAGGTACTTGAATATTGCGACCGTTGCCTCCTCGGCAAGGCGGATGGATTCCTTGGTGTTGTATGTCCAGCAGATATAAGCCTCGACCGCGTGGGTAAGAGCATCCATGCCGGTGGTTGAGGTCGTTTTCTGCGGCAGATCGCGCGTGAGCTCCGGGTCGAGTATTGCATATTTCGGCACAAGGCACAGGTCCATGATGGCGTACTTGTGATGCGTTTCGGGATCGGTGATGACTGCGGCTATCGTAGTCTCAGAACCGGTGCCGGCAGTCGTCGGGACCGCGACGAAGGTGGGTATCTTATGCCTTACGCGCAGGAGACCCGCCATTTTGTTTACCGGAGTGTTAGGGTGAACCACTCTTGCAGCCGCGCCCTTGGCAGCGTCCATCGGGGAGCCGCCGCCGATAGCGAGGAAACCGTCGCATCCGGTTTCGAGATAGAGCTTCTGGATAGCGTCAACGACCGTTACCGTGGGGTTTGCCGAGACCTCGGAATAGTGCTCGTAAGCGATGCCCGCCTTGTCGAGGGCAGCCTTCGCAACGGGTGCTATGGTCTTTCCTATGGTTCGACCGGTTACGATCATGACCTTTTTAACGCCCTCTTTTTTAAACAGCTCTGGCACCTGACTCAGAGAACCCTCGCCCTCAACGGTTATCGGCTTGCGCCAGTAAAGGCAGCGCGCGCCGACATTGAATATCGCCTGAAATGTGCGGTAATAAGCTTTTTTTAAACCGTCCATATGTACTTCCTCCCCAAAATGAGTTTACATTATTTTAATATAGATACAGTGTTTAGTCAAGGATAAAACAATGTTGACATATATCGATATTCGATATATACTATGCTTAACATCGATAATCGATATTCAGGAGGTGAGCCGATGGCAAGGAAAAAATTTTCGACTCTGACGGAGCCGATGTTTTATCTGCTCATGTCGCTGCGCAGCGGGAAAAAGTGCGGAATTGACATCAGCGATTATATTGTCCGCCGCAGCTCACAGCGCGTGAAGCTCGGACCGGGCACACTGTATGCGCTGCTGTCGGAGTTTGAGCAAGAGGGACTTATAAAATATGTCGGCGTCGAGGGCAAGCGCAAGCTGTATGAGCTCACGCCGATAGGGGAGAAGGCTTACGGTGACGAGCTTATACGGCTCAGACAGTGCCTTGATGACGCGAAGGAGGCGGAAAAGGATGAGTAAAACTGTGCGACGCATAAGACCCTACGGCTCGGGCGATATACAGGCCGTGCAGTCTTGGCTTGAGGAGATGGCGGGAAAGGGGCTGTTTTTCAAGGAAAGCGGCATGCTTTTTGCGAAGTTTACAAGGGCTGAGCCTAAGAAAATGCGCTATCGTCTCGACTTCTGCGATGTTGTGGCATGCGACATTCCGGATGAGAAAAAGGAGCTGTATGAGCAGTGCGGCTGGCAGGTCGTCGGCGATTATAACAGCGACCTCGTGGTGGTGTGCACCGACGACCCCGACGCACCGGAGATATACACAGACCCCGAGCTTTTGGTCAAGCCGCTCAAGAATATCATGTATAAATACATGGCCTGTACGCTGGCGTTTGCTGTCATATTCTTCATTGCTTTTGAGCACTTCGGCGGGACAATGCTCACTTTCATAACAGCACGCTATACGCTTGCGTATTATGTGTTTGCCTGCCTTGTGCTGCTGCTTCTTGCGGTTGAGATGTTATTTAACGCCGTTTGCTGCTGTAGACTTGTTCTGATGACAAAGCGGCTTAAAAAGGGAAAGAATATACCGACGGGCGAACGCTACGGCTTTCGCCGCGCCGTAGGCAAGGTGCTTATCCCTCTCACCGTACCGGTAATAATTGCGTGGGTGGTATTTATGCTTTCTCCCGCAGACCTGATAGAAGATCGTCATATAAACGATCCTTCCACACTTCCGTTCCCAACGTGCGAGGACTTCGGATGGTCGTATAACAGTGAGCTTATGTTTGCATATGAAAGCAGAGACATTTTTGGCAGTAAAAGCTACACTCTGGGGCAGCATGGCGATGTGTTCTTTAGAACGGACTATTATGAAGGATTTCCTGCTATAGCAAAAAGAGCCAGCGAAGAACGGATAGAGCAGCTGAAGACATATGATGAGCAAGGCTATAACAGCGTGATGCAGGGACGTGCCGAAGCTGAGAGCCAGGGATACGAGGTGCCGGAAGAGATCCCGACACGCATAATATACGAATACGACATTGACGGCGCGCATGTTTTTTACCTGTGCAGCGACCACAGGATCGTCGGTTTTCACAGACAATATATAATCGTGAGATATGAGAATAAGTATATCGAAGTTTCCTGCGAGAGCACGGATATGTATTTGGGGGATCTGATCCCGCAGTATATAGACCTCCTCAAAAGTGCAAAATAGACAAAGGCGGGAGCTCAAAGCACGGGCTCCCGTTTTGATTTCGGTATTATTTACGATTGACTTTTATTGAGATTGCTTTAAAATAATTAGTATAAAGATGAAAGTAAAGAGGGTTTTAGCTTGAAAAACATAACCAGAGTTGCCCTTATAACCTCCGGCGGAGACTGTCAGGGGCTCAATGCCGCAATGCGCGGCATAGGCAAGGCTCTGCATAACAAAATCGAAAATCTCGAGATATTCGGAATGTACGACGGCTACCGCGGTCTTATAGACGGCGATTATAAGTATATGGAGCCCAAGGATTTCGCGGGTATCCTCACTCAGGGCGGAACCATTCTCGGCACCTCGCGCCAGAAGTATATCCCCGGCAAGGACATCGTTGACGATGAGGGCAACAGCCTCATCCCCGCGATGAAGGACACCTATAATAAGCTCAATCTCGACTGCCTTGTTATAATGGGCGGCAATGGCACCCAGAAGAGCGCAAAGCTCCTCATGGATGCCGGCATGAATGTCGTCACCCTGCCAAAGACCATTGATAACGACATTTGGGGCACCGACACCACATTCGGCTTCCAGAGCGCCGTTGACATTGCTACAAATGTCATCGACTATATCCATTCCACTGCGTCGTCGCACAGCCGTGTGTTCCTCGTTGAGCTCATGGGGCGCGATGCCGGCTGGCTCACGCTCAATGCCGGTATAGGCTCGGGCGCGGATATAATCCTCATTCCTGAGATACCCTATGATATCGACAAGGTCGTAAAAGCCATCGACCACCGCCGCCGCCACGGCAGAAGCTTTTCCATCCTCGCCGTTGCCGAGGGCGCAAAGAGCATCCACGATCAGATACTCACCGAGGAGGAGAGCCGCAGAAAGCGCGAGGAGTCCAAGCACTCGACCATATCCTACGAGATAGCCGCGCACATTGAGGCCGCCATCGGTCAGGAGGCGCGCGTAACCGTGCCCGGTCACTATCAGCGCGGAGGTCCTCCGTGCCCGTACGACCGCGTGCTCGCAACTCAGTTCGGAACCGCTGCCGCGGACCTCATCGTAAACAAGCAGTACGGACGCATGGTTGCCGTTCAGGAGGGAAGGGTAGTGTCCATCCCGCTTGAGGAGGCAGCCAGCAAGACAAAATTCCTGCCCACCGACCATCCGCTGATACAGGTCGCGCGCGACATTGGAATATCATTCGGCGATTGATAATAGATAATGTAAAAAAGAACAGCCCTCGGGCTGTTCTTTTTTAGTATTTAAAAGGCTTTTTCTGCTGCTTGCACCATGTTTTGAGGACGAACCATGTCGGAAGCAGCTTAACTCCGAGCACCTGAAGTCTCTCGGGCAGACCGAGTATCGAAACGGGCTTGTTGCGGTGCATATCCTTTACGGCTTTGGCGATTACCTCTTTCGGACCGTAGTAGCGGTTAAAGTAGCTCACCGTGTCGTCATGTATGGCGTGGCTGAAAAACTCGGTCTGTATCCAACCGGGGCAAACCGCTATAACGCGGATATTGCGCTGGCACAGCTCAACGCGCAGAGCCTTGGAAAAGCTTAAAACATAAGCCTTCGACGCGCCGTAGACATTTATATACGGCACCGGCTGGAACGAGGACATTGAGCCCATGTTGTATATCTGCGAGCCGTCGGGCATATAGGGCAGCGTTATATAGGTCATACCCGTGAGCGCCCTGTCGTTGAGGTCGATTATCTCAAGCTGCTTTTCCATATCCATCTCGGTGTATGTGCCGAAAAGACCGAAGCCCGCAGCGTTTACGAGAACGCGCACCTCGGGCTTTTCCGCCTCAAGCAGAGCCTTGAACAGACTAAGACTGTTCCTGTCAAGCAGATCGAGCACCACGGGGCGTATCTTGGCCCTGACATTTGCCTGAAGCTCTAAAAGCCTGTCCTCGCGGCGTGCGATGACCCAGAGCTCGTCGAGCTCCATATCCTTGTCTATTGCGTAAACAAATTCTCTGCCCATTCCGGACGATGCGCCGGTTATTACAGCAATTTTCTTCATTGCAAACCTCACTGTTCTGCCTTGAAGGCGCTCAGACCGTTGACGAGAATGTTGCACAGTGCCTTGGCAAGGAACTCAGACGAAACATCCGAATCGTCAAGGATCCATGTATTATATGTATGCATAACGCCGCCGGCAATAAACCTTGCATATATCGTTGCAGCTTCCATGCCGCCCCAGCGCTCAACGAGCTCGGCATCGGAGAGAATATACTTCGTAAGCCATGTCTTGAGGTTAACGCCGAGATCATAGACATTGATAAACTTGAAAAGCCTCTTCGCCGGATCGCGGCTTGCTATCATCATGTCCGCAGCCATGAGCATGATAGGGTAGGGATCCTTTTCAAGCTCGCTTGCCGTGTAGTCTCCGAAGAGATAGTCGGCATGGTCAAACAGATCGGCTATAAGCTGCTGACGCACATCCTCAAGGTTTGAAAAGTGCGCATAAAATGTTCCGCGGCTTATGTTGGCGCGCTTTAAAAGCTCGTTTACCGTTATCTGCTTGAAGTCCTTTTCGTACATTATGTCCAGTAAGGCGTCCTTGATAGCCTTCTTGGACTTTTCCACCATTCTGTTGTTTCCACTCATTATTTCCACCCCTGAAAATTCTGGTGTTGGTTTAAATTCAGTTTAAAAATATATTCTGATATTTTAAAACTGTTCAATATTATATTGCTTGTATATTATACAGCAGTCCAGTGATTAATTCAAGGGGGAAATCACAAAAGTGTACAAAATTATATTTATTAAATAAAAATGTACAGTTGTATACTTGACGAGAAATTTTGTATAAATCGACGCATATATATCGATCATTTCTGTAGATATGTACAAAAATGAACTTTAAGATAAGAAAAGTATAAAAACGCGATTGACAAAATTACTTAAAAAGTTTACAATTGGACAAAACATAGGAAAATGTTTAATAGAAACGAGGAGGAAGAACTATGTGTGAACTGCTTAGACCGTCGGTTGAAAAGCCTTGGCTGCAATTCTTTGATGATGAAGCGGTCAATGCCGCTATGCCTCATGATACCATATATCGTCAACTGCGTATAAATAACGAGCATAACAGAGCCGATGCTGCTCTTAACTATTTCGGCAGAAAGATAAGCTACGGCAAGCTGCTCAATGAGGCGGACAAATGCGCGGGCGCGTTTGCCGCAGCGGGAGTTAAAAAGGGCGATATAGTTGCCGCCGCCACCGTGACCATACCCGAGATGGTCTATGCCCTGTACGGGCTCAACAAGATCGGCGCGGCGCCCCTGATACTCGACCCGCGCACGAGCGCAGCCGGAGCGATCGACTTCGTAAAGCAGACCGGCGCAAAGATATTCATAGTCATTGACCTTTATTACGAAGCGCTCAAGGATGCGCTCATACAGTCCGGAATTGAGAAGATAATCGTCATATCCGCCGATACCTCTCTTCCGGTGTCGATAAAAGTTTTAAAGCAGCTCAAGATGCCCGCACCGAAGATCGAGTGCAATGAAACGGTCACCACATGGGAGCGGTTCTCGTCCACCGGCATCGGAGTTGAAACCGAAACGGCTGAATACGGCGAAAACGATCTCGCCGCCGTTACCCTCACCGGAGGCACCACCGGTGCACCCAAGGGCGTTATGCTCTCAAACGACGGCTTCAACGCCATCGCGTTTGACTTTAAGCACTGCGGCGTGTCGTACACCCGCGGACAGCGATTTTTGAACATCATTCCGATGTTCTCGTCATATGGAATAGTGTCGAGTCTGCATATGCCGCTCTCGCTCGGACTTGAAGTCGTTGTGATACCCAAGTTTGACCCCGACAAGGTCGGACGCTATGTGAAAAAGTACAGACCCGAGCACACGCTGCTCGTTCCCGCGCACTATGAAAAGCTCATGAACAGCAAGGAGCTTGCAAACGGCTTCGACCTCAGCTTTTTCCGCACCGCCGGCTCCGGCGGCGATACGATGAATGCAGGCCTTGAAGCCAAGCTCAACAGCTTCCTTGAAAGCCGCGGCTGCCGCTATCCTCTTTCGCAGGGCTACGGCATGAGCGAGGTCTCCTCGGCGGCATCCTGCTGCTGCAACGGAAACTTCAAGAGCCTGTCGGTAGGCTATCCGCTGCTGACCACCACCATCGGTATCTTCGCACCGGGCACGACCGACGAGCTCGACTACGGCGAGGAGGGCGAGATCTGCATAAGCGGACCTTCGGTCATGCTCGGCTACCTCAACAATCCCGTCGAGACCGAAAAGGTCATAAAAAGGCATCCGGACGGCAGCATGTGGGTACACAGCGGCGACATCGGACGCATGGATTCTGACGGATTTGTCTACATAAAGGGCAGAATAAAACGAATGATAACCCTGTTTAACGGGCACAAGATATTCCCCACGCACATTGAGAGCGTTCTCGGAAAGCACCCGCTGGTAAAAAGCTGTGCCGTTGTCGGCGTTAACGACACCGATCACGCGCAGGGCCAGCTCACGCTTGCCTTTGTCGAAACCGATTCTCTTGAGATAGAAAAGTGCATGGCGCTCAAAAAAGAGCTGTATGAAATGTGCCGTCAGGAGCTTGAAGGACCGGCAAAGCCGTATGACATTCAGTTTGTCGATTCCATGCCGCACACCGGAATGGGGAAGATAGACTATCTCAAGCTCGCAGAGGACTACAATAACGAAAACAAAAACGAAACTGAAGCCGTCTGATCGGCGTATCGGAGGAGAAATAAATGAAACATACAAGATGCATAATAAGCTTCGTTCTCGTGCTCGTCATGGTGTTCGTGCTCTGCGCACCGGCGCTGGCCGACAGAAGCTACGAGCCTTATAAATATTACATGTGCGTCGGCGACAGCATTGCCGCAGGCTGCGCGCTCACAAAGGACGGCAGCGAGACATATTTTGATCAAAACACAGATGATTATACAACTGTGTATAATAATGATTATATCTACTTTGGCTACGACTATTTACCGGTTCCCACAGCATACCACAGCCTCGTTGCAAACGCACTTGACGCAAAGCTTTTGCAGTACGCCCGCAGCGGCCTGCGCGCCGTTGAATTCAGGTATTTTCTCGAAGGCGTTTACAACGATTACGACACGACCCGCTCCTGGGGCAACACCTATTTTGATACCGACGGCAACGGTACCTTTACGCTCTCCGATCTTGATGCGATTGACGCAATGGTAAACTACAAGGAGGCTGTCAAAAAAACTGATGTTATCAGCGTTAACGTCGGCTCGAACGATGTGTTCTCGTTCACTCTCGGCGTTGTTCTCAACGAAATGACAGCAGATGACAATAATGATACACTCAAGGGCTTAAAGGATTTTCTCAACAAGGGCGGCAACATCGGCGAGGCATTCGGCAAGCTCATAGACTATTGCCAGAAAATGGGCAAAATGTCGAAGCTTGCGGCACTCATAACCGCAACATTTGCAAAGGCTTATGATCAGTTCGAGGAAAATTACGACGTGGTCATGGAAAAAATACATGAGCTTAACCCTGATATCACCGTTGTTGCTGTCGGCGTGTACAATCCCTTTAAGCACTTCCGCCTGTCCGATGGCAGCAAGCTCGACCTCAGCGGCCTTGCGGCACCGATAGTAAACAGGATAAATCTTCACCTTAAGGCCCTGTCCTACAAGTATGATAATTTCTATTACGCTGATGTGGTCGGTACCGAGACCTATGATATGAACTACAACGACCGCTATTTCTGGGAATACTTCGGCCTTAAAGTACACCCGACACTGGCAGGTCACGAGTTCATGGCGCAGCAGATACTGGGTGTTCTGCCCGAGCGCGGCACGCTTCCGTTCACCGATGTTCCCGCAAATGCATGGTACTATGACGATCTCTATTACGCATGGTTCCACGGCATGGTAAAGGGCACGAGCGACACTACCTTCTCTCCGAACGCAACGAGCACCCGTGCACAGGCCGTGACTATGCTTTACCGCATCGCAGGTGAGCCCGATGTTTCCGGACTTACCGAGCCTTTCAGCGATGTTGCTGATAACTTCTGGGGCAGAGACGCCATCATCTGGGGCTATAACGAAGGCATAATCAAGGGCTTTACCGCCACTACCTTCGGTCCCGATGCAGAGCTAACCCGCGCACAGTTTGTCACCATGCTTTACAGATATGCCGGCTCGCCCGAGTCCGGTTCTGACCTGAGCACCGTCACCGACGCTGCCGCTGTAGCCGATTGTTACCGTGCAGCAGTCGCATGGGCGGTGGAGCAGGGAATAATCAAGGGCTTTGAGGATGGCTCGTTCCGTCCCGATCTGCCCATATCCCGCGCACAGCTTGCGGTCATCCTCGCAAGGTACGACCGCACTGCTGCATAAAATATCGCCCCCCACCGCGGCTTATGACTATTGCCATACTACTTCCTTTTCTTCCTCACATAGCCGCGGGAAAAAGACCGGTCACATTTTTGATGTGACCGGTCTGTTTTTTTAGCTTATTTTCCTTGCAACGACAATGAAGCGCCCGTCGCTTGCGTGATATGCGCAGGTGGACAGCGTCAGTATTTTATCGCCCTGCCGCAATGCGGCGTCGGTGTCGTACAGCTTATTTTCATCTATGAATTTGAGATATTCGTTAAACGAGACTTCGTCGTTTTGGCCAGTGTACTCATAATACTTAAAGCCCTTGTCATCCTTAGGGAGAATGGCGGTTTTTATTGCGGCAACTATCTCGTAGGTCTGCTTTTCGTATATCGTATCAAAGCTGATATACTTGTGCTGTTTGTAAAAATCCTCGCTGACATAGTACATCAGAGAGCCGAACATCGTTCCGTCCTTCATGTTGTGCCCGTATATAATGATGTTGTCCGAGCGCAGCACATCACAGTATTCGTCAACGAACAGGCAGCCACGGTAGGCGTAGCCGCCGTAGAAATCCGTGTGCAGGTACTTGTCGATCTCATCGGGTGCGTACATTACAACATTATCTATCCCCGTGCCGTCAATTTTAAGCCAGCCTATCGTGTCCGGATTTTCGGCGCACAAAGCCTCGTACTCGGGCAAAACGTCGGGTATCGTGAAGGTCGGCTGCGCGCCCTTTAGGTCTTGGAGCTTATCGTCGGTGTTCTTGCTGCGGATATCGTCGGCGGCGTAAAAGGCGAGGAGACCGACGGATATAGTGAGCGCGATTAGTGCGATAATGCGCACTGTTTTCCGTGTTTTTTCGGACATAGGCATCCCTCGGCAAAAAAATAGGAGCGGTTATAAAACCACTCCTATTTTATATGCACTTTTGCAATAAGTCAACTAATCGCCCACATATGATCAGTTTGGCCTTTTCTTGCGATAAGTACCTGCCAACACTGCCAAGCTTATAATTGCAACAGCAGAAAGAACGGCAATGCTGCGAGAGTCGCCGGTCTTAGACGGAGTCTTGGGAACGGACGGCTTGTCGGGTGTGCTCGGCTTGTCCGGATTTACGGGCTTGTCGGGCGTGCCGGGATCGGGCTTGGGCTCCGGCTTAGGATCGGGAACGTCGGGATCGGGGTCGGGATTCGGCTTGGGATCAGGAACGTCGGGATCGGGGTCGGGATTCGGCTTGGGATCGGGAACGTCGGGATCGGGGTCG
>SAMEA104315424__coassemble_338_pt1 | contig 83593 bp, 65 predicted proteins | sample SAMEA104315424__metabat2_low_PE_018 | metagenome-assembled genome bin SAMEA104315424 (sample SAMEA104315424) | gut metagenome | biome: Monkey gut; feature: monkey-associated habitat; material: faeces | place: China | collected 2013 | reverse complement strand
GAGCGCATCTCTCGACGCACTCCGGCTACGGGACTGTAGCACTTGATAGTATAATCACCTAAAAGGAAAGCAGGAGCATATCTCGCGATATGCTCCTGCAAAACTCAATTTTAGGCTATCACTTTGTTAAAGCCGCTTCTTTAAACGCCAAAACGCGCTTTGCTTCTCTCATGCATTTAAAACGCGAATCAGAAACTACTAAAAACACCATCCATGGCTCAATAGCATTAGTCGGCATCTCATGTGTCCAGTTTACACTCTTCTCATGTGGCAAAAACTCATCTTTCATATCCACATTAGACAAACACAGTATTCGACGCTGTATTAGCTGTCTGTATGATGGATATCCTTGTTCAATACACACATTAACATGCACATCATTGTCCCATGGGATAAAAATTGTCTTTTCCTCATTCGAGAACAAAATATGCGCTCCCTCCTTGTCAATAGTGGTAAATGTCTTGCAAGTTGGATCGCGTAGTATGTAACACACGCAAATCACATCGAGAGCCACGAATACAAACATTATAACCATCCAAAACACTTCATGAGGGTGCTTCAGCAATTCATAAATTGAAACGACCGTGGGGACAGAATATCCTATGATGTTTTTAATACAGTCCTGCTTACCCGGGTTGTATGTAATAGATTCAAGTTTTCTTCTCACACCATTACCTCCCACCTGTTTACCGTGAATGGTGTCTTGAGAAAAGTGCTTCAATGCTTATCCCGAAAGTAAATGAAAATGTACTTTTAACCGTATTAACAACAATTTTTGCAGCTTTGGCTTTCGTAGAACCCAGTAGCCATTCGCTTCCCCTGTCTATCAAAGTGTCAATTGATGCTTGTGCACCAACAGCTACAGCTTTCCCTTTGTTCTTACTCCTGTTTACACTTTGACTGACAGTTTCAGCCGCTACAGATGCGCTAACATTTTTAGCTGCTTTATTCAAAAATTCTTCAAGCGAAGAGTACTGAATAACCGCGGATACCTCCAGGCACCCGTCTGCACGAGGCTTTGTAAAACATTCTAACCCTTGATTCTTTATAAATGTCAGCAGCGTGCTTCCTTCTGCTGCAGAATCAATCGTTACTACAGCCCATTTGCAATTAAAAGCATTCAGTATCTTAGCTATATTATTGAAGCTGCATCTGATACCGAAAGCCTGTATTTTTGCAGGATTAAATAAAAGGTTTTTTGAAAACTTTATCACGGGCAAAACCTCCCTACACGCCTGCCGCCAATGTGCTAATTTGATCCTATCCTTTCCTGCGCTTTTTGTTTTTCCTGTTTTTTGCTCGACTGAGCTCTTTAGACTGCTTTGGCGGGATTCCTTCCGGATGCTCTTCAAGCAGTTCTTGCCTTTCCAGTTCCCGCTTTTTGCGCTTTCTTCTCTTCCTCGTTGGAATTATTATCTCGCGGTATGCAATCTTGATTTGAGGAACAAGCAGCAACAATATAATTGTCACTGGTGGTATGCTAAAAACAATTATGCTCCCTCTCTGGCGAACATTGTGAGACTCAAGCGAGAAACATTTATCCTTTTCTCCAATAATGTCGACTACCTGATGATCAAACTCAAGTTTATCGCTGTCCCAGTCTTTTGAAACAAGTGCAGTAATTGTCTTTCCCTGTTTTTCGAGTCGAAGATAGAAATTGTACACATCCTCTTTTGTGGCTCCGTGTTCGCTGTCAGCAAGTTTGTAATAGCATTGTATCCCGTTTATCTTAAACTCAACTAATCGAGTATTCCGGCTATAATGCAACTTAACATCTGTAACAATTCCGCTTATGGTGTATGTATTGTCGCTGTTTTCATCACCATAATTCACAACGATAAGGCAAATGACAGCAACACAGACCCAGAATGTTATACCGCCAGCTTTGAGGATATCTCGTATAGCTGCTTTTGTCTGTCTTTTCATACCTGCTGAAAGCCTCCTTCCTTGGGGGCGCTCAAAAACGATCTATTGTCACTATTATACTGTTCTGCCACGGCACTGTCAAACAAAGAAAACCGGAGCACATCTTGCGACGCACTCCGGTGGATTTAATTATTGCATTTCTAACCGTCCTCTGACGGTTCGTCAGGGATATATTCAAGTATGAGTTTGGAATTCTCTGAATACCATATTGTTCCGCTGCCTCCATCTTCTGGCAAGCCAATTATTTCACTGCCATCTTTGGTATAGTCAAGAACGAGCTTCTCTCCATCATCGGTTATCAGAATAATCATTTCTCTTCGCGGACTTCCTTTTGACGCTGGAGCAACCTCTATTGTATATTGCCCATGAGCCGACAAATAATGCTCTCCGGCTATATCCTTAATCATTGGAACTACACTCGGCAAAACATAGCAACACAAGAATATTGCAACCAATATGAACCCTGTGCTGATGTCCTCCCATGTCCTGCCTTCACTTCGCTTCATCTTGATCTTTGTGGTCATATACCAAATTTCCGGAATCAGACAGATAACAACTATGACCGCCAAAAACTTTAATTGAAAAGACACGGTGTTCCAGAGTATATCGGTGTAGGCTGAAAAATCCATTGCTGTCACCCTCTCTCCATGCGTGGTATCGCTTGCGCTATGTTTCCATAATTTTTCTCTATGCCGTTAACTATATTATGATTTCCGAGGAAATACAAGCATTTTTGATAAGGGTGCAAAACGGCGGTCACAGGCGGTGGGAATGTTAACAGGCATCTTGAAAAATGTATAAATATTTGATATTATGAGGTGTCTGAAAAATCCCGTCGGAAAACATCTTGCTGTGCCGGCGCAAAACAGAATATCGGGTTGGACGGCACGCTCCGCTGCGGCGGGGCAACGCGGAATGGGGTGAAATTCCCCGCGAGTGGGTCACTGTGAAGACGCGCGGATAAAACCGCTGCGGATAAGTCAGATACGCGGCCGTTCGGTCAGGCACCTGCCGTCACCGGGACCGCCGCTATTACACGCCAAGGGGTTAGTACGCCCTTTTGCAAGTGATAAGCCTGCACCGCCACGGCGGTACAGGCTTTTTCTTTTGGGATAAATAAAAACAGTAAGGAGAAAACGCATGAAAAAACGCATTATCTCGTTTTTGCTGACAGTGCTCATGGTCATGAGTCTGCTGCCCGCTTCCGTATTTGCGGCAGCCCCGACCGTCAGCAGCTTCTTCGAGGACCTGCCCATTTCCGCGGATCCCGGCACGGGTACGACGGCGTGGAAGGGATCGACATTGGACGGCGAAAGCGTCCTTATGTCAGGCAGCAAAGGCAAATCCCGCTCAACCAGCACCCTGACGCTCACTTTCACCGACGACACCCATCTTACATTTGAGTACAAGGTATCGTCCGAGGATGACAGTGACAAATGCACGATAAAGCTCGGCGACACCGTCCTCGTTGATGAGGAGAGCGGTGATAAGGACTGGAAGGGTCTTGAGGTAGACGCAAGCAGCGGCGACAAGCTCACCGTTACATACAAAAAAGACAGCGCGGTCGATAAGTACGACGACTGCGTTTACCTGCGCGGCTTTACTGCCGGCGAGGCGCTTATCGTCACCTTCCACAACGGCGACGACAGCTACACTCAGAAGGTGTTCGGCGGCAAGGGCACTCTGAAAGCCACTGCCTTCACCAGCACCGACAAGATATTCGCCGGCTGGGCAACCGCCGAGGGCGGCGATGTTGCGTACAAGGACGGCGCTCAGATAGAGCTTACCGATAACATCGACCTCTATGCCGTGTGGTCGGCAGCGTTCGCGGTAACATTCAATGACGGCAGCAAGGAATCCGTCGTTCTGGTACCGCAGAATGAAGCCATCGGCAGCAGAATACCCGCCGACCCCGCCAAAAAGGGCTATATCTTCGGCGGATGGTTCTGCGATGAGGCACAGCTCACAGCCGAGACCGTTATCGGCGCAGATGCCACCTATACCGCGAAATGGACTCCGATAACCTACACCATTGCCTTTAACGCAAACGGCGGCGAGGGCAGCATGGGCAGCATCACCGCTGCCTATGACGAGGAGGTCGCTCTCCCCGAGAACGCCTTCACCCGCGCGGGATACAGCTTTAAAGGCTGGGGAAGCTACTTCGGCACATCCACCGTCACCTACAATGGCGAGGATACCGTCAAGAACCTTGCCAGCGTGCAGGACGCGACCGTCACGCTCTATGCCGCATGGAAGGGCAACCCCGTAAATGTTACTCTTAAGCTCAACTATGAGGGCGCGGAGGACATCACCCGCACCGGCATCGTCGGCAGCAACTACAACTATATCGTCACCGAGAGCGGCGGCTCCAAGTTCAGTCAGGTGGCCGATCCCGTCCGGACGGGCTATATCTTCAACGGCTGGTTCGACGCGGCTGAGGGCGGCAATGAAATCAGCCTGTCCTATAAGCTCACCGCCGCAGATGCCGAAAACGGCTTTGTCATGTATGCCCAATGGACGAAGGGCATCACCGTCCACTTCGACGGCAACGGCTACAAGAACACCATCGCGGACAAGACCGTAACGCCCGACAAGGTGTACAGCAGTCTGCCCTCCTATACCAACAGCTATTACTACCCCACAGGCAAGTATCTTGACGGCTGGTATATAAAGAACGAGGACGGCTCCTTCGGCGACGCCGTCACGAAGGACACCGTGTTCACCGGCGACGAGGTAACGCTCATCGCAAAGTGGCGCGATCCGCAGTATGTCATCAAGTTCACCGTTAAATACAGCGACAAGCCTGTCAGTGGCACGATGGACGATCAGGTCGTCCCCTTCGGTCAGGACGCAACACTCACGCTCTGCGCATACACCCGCGAGGGCTATAAGTTCGTCGGCTGGTCGGAAAACTACTCCGGCTCCCCCGTTAAATATAAGGACGGCGACACCATCAACCGCGAGTGGGAAGATGACGACTGGGGCGACGGCAGCGAGGACAACGAGCCATACACCCTCTACGCCGTTTGGGAAGAGACAAAATCCGACGAGCAGAAGGCTGTCGATGAAAAGCTCGATGCAGCCGAGACCGCAATTTCCGGCACCTATAACCCGAAGTACGGCAAAAATACCAGCGCCCTTGAGATGATAAACGCGAAGCTTGCCGAGGCAGGCATCACGGATGTCACCGTAACGATGAAGGAGGCTGCTTACAGCAGCTATAACTATGTCGGCATCACCGCCGACGGCACTATTCAGTATAAGTGGAACGAAAACGGCTCCACTCCCGCCGCAAGCGGCACGGTCCGTCCGGTGCTTATACTTACCTGCACCGGCGCCGACGGCAAGACCTATACCAAGGAGTCGGACGAGTGTCTGTTCTATATTCCTCTTGACGAGGCAAAGGCAACGGAGGCTCTGAATAAGGTCGCCGACCGCATCTCAGTTCCCGAGACCATAGAAAGCGCCGACGACCTGACCTCTCTTGCAAAATACCCCCTCAAGGAAGGCGTTGACGAGACCAAGGTAGATTACAACAGCAGCGGCGATCTCGAGCTCTGGTCTACCGCGACATGGACCTCGAGCGACAGCAGCGTGATCTCCATCACCAGCGTTGACTACCCCTCCTTCTCCCCCTACAAGGTAACCGTGTCCATCCCTGAGAAGGATACTAAGGTGACTCTTACGCTCACACTGGTATATAACGGACGCGAGGATCTCAAGCTTGTAAGGACCTACACCGTTAATGTCAAAGGCAGCGTTCAGATCCCCGATTTCAGCTATGCCGATCTTATCGACCTGGTTCTCGACGAAGTGGGTCTTAAAAACTTCAACACCGGCGCAAAGCTTGACGCCGCCAATGTCACCTCCGACATTCAGTTCCCGACCACCAGGGACTTCGCCCGCATCTCCTACAGCCACTATGAGAAGTCCTTCGACGGCAAGTTCACCCCGATACTTCTATGCACCGACAATGACAGCGTGGTAGTCTCGGCAGATCCCTCTGTCGCAAATGTCGCGCGCATGGTAACCTACCGTCCGCTGCCCGGCAAGGATGCGCAGACGGTCACCGTAACGATAAAGATACTTGACCGTCCCTCCGGCGAGGGTAAGGATTATGAGAACATGACCGTTCTCGCCAGCAAGGACATAACCCTTACGGTGCAGCCGTTCGAGCAGCCCGAGCTCGACGCCGCAGCAGCGTTCATGAAGAAGGTCTGCACTCCCGAGGTCTACTGGGAGGGCATCCGCTCCGCGAATAAGGATAAGGACAATGTCACCTCCAATATGAGCTCGTTTATCGAGATCGTTCCCAACGGCGACGGATACAAGTTTATCCGCAACCAGGAGGACTACAACTTTGCAGGCGTAGAAGCCGATGATATTCCCGGCTGGTACGACTCGCAGATATACCGCTGCTTCCGTTCGAGCGTTCCCTGCGTTATCTCCCACGAAAACCTGCTGATAACACAGCCGAAGTATAACACCGAGGTCACCATCGACAGCGTTCTCACCTACACCGAGTACGCAAAGTACTACGAGAAGTTCGGCTCCGATCCCGCTTACGAGCAGTTTGAGCAGTTCTATCAGCAGCCCGTTTCGGCGACCGTTACCGTTATTGGCACCGAGGGCATACCCGATCCCGACACTCAGCCCGTTGCCGTTACCGTCAACATCGACGGCAGCATCGGCAGCAAGCTGTTTAAGAGCATCCCCGATGCGGCATTCACCGCGGCAAAGGGCGATCACAAGACCGCAGCGGACGCACTGCTTGAGATATTCAAGCAGAACGGCTACACCTACAACGGAACTACCGGCTATATAAGCGGCGTTACCGACGCAAACGGCGTTGCTCTTATAGCGGGCGACAGCGCCCACGGTCCGTGGTCCGGCTGGATGTTCACCGTTAACGGCGAAATGCCCATAAAGAGCACCGACCCTGATACCGGCAATATTCTTTACGCGACTCTGGCTGATTACGAGCTTAAAAACGGCGATGTTCTCCGCTTCTACTTTGTAAACTGCCCCACCGACGACGGCGATCATATCTGGGACGATGGCGAAGTAACGCTCAAGCCCACCTACAACCGTGCCGGTGAAAAGACCTACACCTGTGAGGTCTGCGGCGGCACCCGCACCGAGGAGATTGCAAAGCTCGACAAGTGCAGCGGCGGCAAAAACTGCCCCAGCCGCGTCTTCACCGATGTGAACACCGATGGCTGGTACCACGAGGCGATAGATTTCGTAAAGCTGCGCAAGCTGTTTAATGGCACCTCCGATACGACCTTTGCTCCCGATGCTCCCATGACCAGAGGCATGATGGTCACCGTTCTGTGGCGTGCAGCCGGCTGCACCGAGGCGAAGTCCGCCTCCGGCTTTACCGATGTAGCCGACGGTCAGTACTACGCCGAGGCGGTAGCATGGGCAAAGGAAAACGGCATTGTTCTCGGCATCAGCTCAACAGAGTTTGCGCCCAATGCCAATGTCACGCGCGAGCAGCTCGTGGTGTTCATGTATCGCTATGCGAAGTTCTGCGGCGTTTCCGTTGAAAGCGACGGAAGTCTCGACAGCTTCAAGGATAACGGCAGTCTGTCCGCATACGCAGCCGACGCAATGGCATGGGCTGTTGAAAACGGCATAATCACCGGCATCAAGGAAGCCGACGGCTCATACCTTGTACCTCAGGGCAATGCCACCCGCGCTCAGGTCGCGGCGGTATTCATGAGATATGCCGACAACATAGGATAACAAGCGAAAAACTCTGACCCACGGGTCAGAGTTTTTCTTGACATTTCATTCGCTGAAACTATAATTGAGTAGTAATTTCAAGAAAGAAGAGATCTGTAATGCAGCCGCAAACTACGCCAAATCACATGGAGATATACTGGCACGATTATGCCAGCCAGTTTGGTGAGACTCCCATAACGGAGGCGAGCCTGACCGAGAAGGCATCGGTCATAGGGCGAACCGGACTGCTGCTGCTCTCGTGCGGCACCGGAGCATGGCGCGTGCGAAACTCGATGAACGCCATCGCGTCGCAGCTCGGCATCACCTGCACCGCAAACATCGGGCTTTTGTCGATAGACTACTCCTGCTTTGACGGAAAGCACTGCTTTTCGCAGTCGCTGTGTCTGCATAACACGGGCGTTAACACCTCAAAGCTGAACCGTCTCGAAAGCTTTGTCGGCAGCTTTCCGGAAAAGTACGCCCATATGTCCGGCGAAAAGATACACTCCAAGCTTGACGAGATAGAAAAGCTGCACGGTCTGTACTCGCCTGTCGCCCTGGGGTTTGCGTCAGCCCTTGCGTGCAGCGCGTTTACATTCCTGCTCGGCGGCGGCGTTATCGAAATGATATGCGCGTTCATAGGAGCCGGTATGGGAAATTATATTCGCTGCGAGCTCAACCGGCGGCGCTTCACGCTGTTTCTCGGCATAGTTTTGTCGGTGTCAGCCGCGTGCCTTATCTACACGGGCGCTCTGAAGCTCGGTGAGATACTGCTTTCCGTTCCGACGCAGCACGAAGCCGGATACATATGCGCAATGCTGTTTATCATTCCTGGCTTTCCGTTTATAACGAGCGGCATCGACCTTGCAAAGCTCGACCTGAGGAGCGGTCTCGAGCGTCTGTCATACGCGCTTATCATAATAGTCGTTGCTACCCTGACGGCGTGGGTCATGGCGCTTATCCTCGGACTTGAGCCGGCGAATTTTCCGCCGCTTTCAATATCGCCGGTGCTCCTGTTTTTCCTGCGGCTTGCCGCGAGCTTCTGCGGCGTTTTCGGGTTTTCCGTCATGTTCAACAGCTCGGCAAAGCTTGCAGCCATCGCCGCCGCCATAGGTGCAGTTGCAAACACGCTGCGGCTTGAGCTTGTCGATATTGCGGCATTACAGCCAGCACTCGCGGCGTTTATCGGCGCGATGTCAGCCGGCATCCTCGCATCCATGATAAAAGGACGGCTGGGCTATCCGAGAATAGCGATAACCGTTCCCTCGATCGTCATAATGGTCCCCGGACTCTACATCTACCGCGCGGTATACAATCTCGGCATAATGTCGCTCACGGCATCATCCACATGGTTTGCCTCGGCAATGCTTATAATACTCGCGCTGCCCATGGGGCTTATATTTGCAAGAATACTCACGGATAAGATGTTCCGATACTGCACATAAGGATATAAAAAAACCTGAAAGCCAAGGCTTTCAGGTTTTTTGGTGGAGAATAGCAGACTCGAACTGCTGACCTCTCGCGTGTGAGGCGAGCGCTCTAACCAGCTGAGCTAATTCTCCGCAGCTTTTGTATTATAGCACGCCCGCGCGCACTTTTCAAGGAAAAGTTTGCACATCCCGCACCGCTTTTTGACGGTGCGGGATATTTTCATCTATCAGTCGAATTTCGGCTGCTTTTCGTAATCTGTATACTCGCGGTCGAACTTCTTCTCCTCGGGCAGCAGATCGAGACCGATGGTGCCGCCGGGGTTCATGTTGTACTTCGGGTCAAAGTAGTTTTTGAGCACCTTGAACACGCCGTATTCCTTCTCGCCGATGTAGCCCTCAAGCCACGGCGCGAACATCTTGCCGATGCCGTGATGATGGCTTATGGATGCGCCTGAGCGCTGGATGGCATCGAGGATGGTGGTATGGTATGCCTTGAACGCCTTCTCGTCCTGCATCTTTGTGAGGAAGATGAAGTAGAGGTTTGCGCCCTGCGGGTAGCAGTGGGACATATGAGTGGTCACAACGGTGTTCGGCAGAGCATGGCAGACCTTGCGCACATCAAGGTGCACCTGCTCCATATTAGACCAGTTGACGGTACATTCGAGGGTGTCGGTGGTGATGCCGAAGTCCATGAGCGTATCGCGCAGATACGGGTCGTTGAAGCGTCCCTTCTCCCAGCTTTTGGTGACATAGCCGGTCAGGGGCAGACCGCCGTGGGCGCGGGCGATCTTCGAGATATTCTTTGCGACATTCTTGGAATAGCCCTTTTCGCCGTCGGTGAAGCCGAGGAAAAGGCAGCGCTCCATGTCCTTATATCCGAGCTTGTCGAGCAGCGGGTAGAGCGGAGTGTCGTCAACGTTATAGAGCCTGAGCATCATGCTCGTCTCTTCCTGGTCGGACAGGCGGAAAACGGAGGAGTAGCCGCACTCATGCTGCATCATCTCGCGCGCAGCCTTCATTGCGTCGTCCCAGGTCTTGAAGATGTAGGAGAATCTCTTGCGGTTCTCGGGCATCCAGCGGAATATCTTGAGGGTGACCTCGGTGAGGACGCCGAAGGTGCCCTCGGAGCCCATCATGATCTGGTTGAGGTCGGGACCGCAGGCCTCGCGGGGGTAGTGGCTGGTCTGAATGGGGCCGATGGGGGTGGCGTACTTCTGGCTGAGGACGATGTCCGCGATGCAGCCGTAGTAGGTGCTGTTCTGACCGGCGCCGCGGGTGACGGTCCAGCCGCCGACGGAGGAGTATTCAAAGCTCTGCGGGAAGTGGCCGCAGGTGTACTGACGCTTTGCGCCAAAGAGCTCCGGAGCGTTCTGGAGGGTCTTTTCGAGGTCAGGACCGGACATACCTGCCTGAACGGTGATGGTCTGGTCGATCTCGTTGAAGGAAAGGACCTTGTTAAAGCGCTTTCTCATGTCGAGCGAAATGCCGCCCTTGACGGGCTCGACGCCGCGGGTGACGGAGCTGCCGCCGCCGTAAACGTACAGGGGGATGTTATGCTCGGTGGAATATGCAACAATCTTCTCTACCTGCTCGGTGGTGTCGGGATAGAGAACAACATCGGGAACGGAGTCGATGACCTTATGGCGCAGACGGAGAATGTCATACGCTGTGAAGCCGTATGCAACGGCAAGACGGTCGTAGTCGGAAACGGAGAAGCCCTCTTCTCCGACTATCGCCTTGAGCGCATCGAGATGCTCCTGCGCGAGCTTAACGGGATGGTCGGACAGATCGACCTTATCAAAGCCTATATCGTCGGAGTACTCCTTGAAGTCATCGTCGGTGAGCTTAAAGACTTCCTTCATCATCTTGTAAAGCGATTCCTTGGGGAACTTGAAAAACTCGGGATCGCCCCAGCGAAAGATGGAGCGGTAGCTGTCCTTGGGAGCGGGGGTTTCTACCCATTTGGGCTCGAAGCCCTCGTACTTCTTATGGCTCATCAGATCATATTCCTTTCTTTGAGGTTGTTCATCGTTGCGTACAGGGGTCTTACATTCTTATAAATCTTGCGGTAGACCTTATTGTACATATTCATGTAAACTTCGTGATTCTTGGAATCGGGCGTGAACACATCCTTCTCGTGGACCATGCTCTTTATCGCCGCATCAAAGCTGTCGAACTCGCCCTTTGCGACAAATGCGACCATGGCTGCGCCCAGCGAGCACGCCTCGTGCGTGTGGATGCGCTTTACCGGCAGTCCGAAGGTGTCGGCAAGGATCTGGCAGGCAAGGTCGCTCTTTGAGCCGCCGCCGCCGACATACAGCTCGGTTATATGCTTTTTGCCGCGCTTTTCCATGCTCTTCATGGACATATACAGCTCAAGGCAGATGCCCTCGATTATCGCGCGGTAGATGTGATACTTCGTGTGGTAGTCGGAAAAACCGATTATCGCGCCGTAGGAATCGGGCTTGAGGACATCGGGAGTCCAGTAGGGCTGGAGCATAAGTCCCTGACAGCCGGCAGGTACGGCGGCTGCTTTCTTGTTGAGGATCTCCTCGGGCGATACGCCGAGCTTTTTGGCCTCTTCCTTATCCTTGTCGCCGAATTCCTTTATAAACCAGCTCAGCATCCAGAAGCCGCGGAACACCTGGATCTCTGGGTTCCACGCCTTGTTTATAACTGCGGGGTAGGACGGCAGGAACGCCTGCGGCTCGAAATACTTTTCCGAGTACATCTCTATAGTAGAGCTCGTGCCGAACGAGATGGATGCCTTCTCCGGACTTGCAACGGAAAGGCCAAGTGTTTCGCACGCCTTGTCAGCGCCCGTTGCGATGAGCGGCAGGCCCTCGGGCGCGCCGGAGAGCTCCGCTGCTTCCTTCGTTATGTAGCCGAGCACCTCGCCGGAGGGAATGAGCTCGTACAGTCTGTCCTGCGGAACGTCGAAGAAGCAGCGGGTCAGATCGTTTTCCTTCATCCAGCGCTTGTTCTTGTAGTCCATGGGGATGTGTGCGATGGTGTTTGCGGGGGTGTCCGCAAGACGGCCGGTCATGCGATAGTTGAGGTATGCCGGCAGGCAGACTATCTTCTTCGTGCGCTCCCAGACCTTGGGCTGCTTCTGGCGCACCCAGTTGACCTTCGAGGTGCGGTAAGCAATCTTTGTGCCCTTGCCCATTCCGATAAGCTCGAACAGAGCCTCCTTCCACAGGGGGAAGGGGTCGTCAAAAACGCATTTGCGCGCATCGAGCCAGTGGATTATATCGCGCGTGGGCTTGTAGTTCTCATCGAGGAATACGAGGGTATCGCGGATAACGGTGACTGCACAGGCAATAATGTCGGGCACCTTGTCGGCGTTTCTTGCCATGAGCGCCTTGCTCGCAGTGCACATACTATCAAAATAGAAGTCGGTTTTCTGCTCTGCCCAGCCCGGACGCTGCCGGAAATATGGCTCGGCATACTTGACCTGCTCCTTATCGACGATATTACCCCGCTTATCAACGAGGATGGCTCTCGTGCTCTGGGTCCCTACATCGTAGGTCAGGATGAGTGGGTTATTCATTTTGCTCCCTCCGATACGGCATTTATATTCTGTTTTAATAGATCGCTTGTTGATATTACATCGACGCCGAGACCGAGCACATTCTCGATAACGACATCTCCCCTGCCGATACGCTCCCTGAGCGTTACGGCATTTATCTCGCGCATAACATCGAATATTTTTTCTTTGGGAATATCGTCGGACACTCTTACGGGCAGTACAGGACAGCCGGCGAACACGGTCTTAACGGTTGAGCATATGGTGCGTTTTGGCGCTGTCATCTCGCTTATGGCAAACGCCTTGCCGCGCGGGCAGGTGTTACCGGTGACGATATACTCGCCGCCCTTTTCCTCGACCGTAAGCCGGCAGCCTCGGGGACAGCCGATGCACACGAGCTGCTTCATTTTACCACCTCAATCTCAAAACGGACATCGCTGTTTTCGTCAATTCCGAACTTTGTCATATCCAGTGTGAGCTGCTGCATCTCGGGCGGACGCAGGAACGGATATGTCTTTTTCCATACCTCTTCCCCGCTGACTTTAAGGCGCAGCGTTCTCTTATCAACGACCTTTTTCGAGCGGAAGTAAAACACCGCTTTGGAGTTATCCGCGTTCAGGTCGAGCTGCTGCGGAACGAGGTACAAAAACTCATCGCCTATGTTTATATCTACCCTATTTTGTTCGGCAGCGCAATATGCGGCGGCGTTTCTGCCCGCCTCCTCGCCGGATTCGGACACGAAATCGACAAGGTCGTTTACATGCAGCGCGTTGCCGCAGGAGAATATGCCGGGTACTTTTGTCATGAGCTGTGCATCGCACACTGGTCCGCCGGTGTGACGGTCAAGCTCAACGCCGAGGCTCTGGGCGAGCTCGTTTTCGGGAATGAGTCCGACGGAAACGATGAGTGCATCGCACTCTATCCTCTCGGCGGTCTCCGGTATCGGCTTATAGCTTTCATCGACCGCGCACACCTCTACGGCTTCAAGCCTGTCCTTGCCGAACACGCGCGTTACGGTGTGGCTGAGGTGGAGCGGTATATCATAATCGGTAAGGCACTGGTGGATGTTTCGGGTAAGTCCCGAGGGAGTGGGATTTATCTCGTAAACTCCGAGCACCTGCGCGCCCTCGAGCGTTAAGCGGCGCGCCATTATAAGTCCTATATCGCCGCTGCCGAGTATAACGCACTTTTTCGTCGGCATAACGCCGAGCCGGTTGGTGAAATGCTGCGCGGTTCCGGCGGTGAAAACGCCTGCCGGACGCGTTCCGTGGATAAACACCTGCTTTGCGCTTCTCTCTCGGCAGCCGGTGGCAAGCACAAGGCTTTTGCCGGTCACCGTTTTTAGTCCATCGCGCGATACAAGCGTTACGGCAAAACCCTCGTCCGTTTTTTCGGCGCGGGTGACAAATGTTTGACACTGCACCTGTATATCAGTCTGAGCGATCTTATCCATGAACCTCTCGACATACTCGGGTCCGGCAAGACGCTCTCCGAAGCGGCGCAGTCCAAACCCATCGTGAATGCACTGCTTGAGCATACCGCCGAGGCGCTCCTCTCGCTCAACGATGAGCACTCTTGCCCCGTTTTCGTCCGCCGCTGCCGCGGCTGCAAGTCCGGCGGGTCCGCCGCCGATAACTATTACATCTACATCAGTCATTTTCGCGGCTCCCCTTCTTGCTTTTAAATACTATGGGCGACTGCTCAGAGCTTTTTCTGACCTCCGTCAGCTCAACGCCGAGATATTCGGCGATTATCTGCGTAACGAGCGGCGAGCAGAACCCGCCCTGACACCTGCCCATGCCGGGTCGAACGCGCTTTTTAACTCCGTCGACCGTCGGCACGCACACGCTGCTGCGCAGTGCGTCGAGGATCTCGCCGCGGCTTACCTCCTCGCAGCGGCACACGATAACGCCGTAGTCGGGATTTTCCTTTATAAGCTGCGCGCGCTGTTCATCGTCCATCGCGGCAAGGTGCGGCGGTGCATGGCGAATGGGGTCAAAGCCCTCGTTTTTCTCCGCGCCGAGCTTTTGCGCCATATACCGGGCTACATCCTCAGCCACCGCCGGAGCGGTAGTGAGTCCGGGAGACTGTATGCCCGCTACATGGAATATATTTTTTGTTTTTCTGCCGGTCTCAATTATGAAGTCCTCTTCGTATGTAGGCGCGCGAACGCCGGTGAAGTAGGTTATTATATCGCGCTCGGTGAGGTTCGGCATCGTTATTTTCTGCTTTGCGAAAACGCGCTCGATGCTGTCGGGACTAGTCGCCGTGTTCTCCCGCTCGGGCGTTTCCACCGCATCAGGACCGATGAGCAGATTATCGTGCGCCGTGTGCAGAATGCCGCCGCCCTTTGTATGCGTATGTCCCGGGGTCTGGGCTCCGACTACGGACGCGATGGTGTTAAAGCGCGCACCGGTCTTTTTATCGAGAATGGAGTTTGTTCCGCGTCGGGGATGGATGCTGAAAAACCTGTCCTGCGCCATCTGCGCGACGACATCGGCGTAAACTCCCGCACAGTTTATGACCTGCTTGGGGTACACCGTGCCTCTGTTTGTGTAAACCGCCTTTATCTCGCCGTTTTCGACCTTCATGCCCGTAACGGCGGTGTTAAGCGAGATCTTTGCTCCGTTATCTACGGCATTTTCGGCATAGCCGATAACGAGATTATACGGGCTGACGCTGCCCGAGGACGGATTTGAGATCGCAAACGCGACATCCTTGGATATTTCGGGCTCCTGCTTTCTTATCTCATCGCCCAAAACGATGCGCGTGTCCTCAATGCCGTCAACATTTCTGCGCCACTGCGCATACAGCCACACAAAAGGCAGCCAGCTTTTATGCGTAAAGCAGGCATACTGACCGGTGCGCATAAAGGGCACATCAAGCTCGCGGCAGACATCGCCGTACATATGATTTGCCCTTCTTATATATTTGTGCTTGAGCGTTCCCTTGGAAAGGTCAACGCCGGGGTGCACCTCGCCGTCGTTTCTGCCGGAGGCTCCGAGGGCAAGATCCGCTTCCTTTTCGAGCACCAGAATGCTCAGCTTATAGCGCGCAAGCTCGCGGGCGATAGAGCAGCCGGATATGCCGCCGCCGATTATGAGCACATCACACTTTTCGCCGTCAAGAGCGTCATCCTGCACCGACGGCATATGCATCTTCTCAGGCACGGCGTTTTTGAGCACGATGTCGTTAACGACATGGGTGCTCGAATGCGGCGTTGCAGCCGTCATTCCGGCATCGACTATGTCGTTCCAATCCTCCAGCTCGCCTCTGAGGACGATGCAGCCGTCTTTGAGCTCCGCCGTTACCCTGCCGTCGAATTTTTTGCTTAGCTTTCTGTTGATGTCATTTATGTTCACGAGAGCACCCTCATACACTGTGTATAGTTTCTTTCATTATACCGCATAAAAGCTTTTAGTCAATAATCGTCAATTTTTTGACACGCTTCGACCGAGATGGTAACACTTTTGTTGTTGAAAATATGGCATCTGTATTGTATATTAGTTTGTACGGTAAAGTGAGGTGTTATATATAAATATTCTTTATTTAATAAATTTCGCTGGAAAGGCTGGGACGGAAAAGTATGTGTCAAACCTGATGCACATTCTTTCCGCACGGGGCGAAAAGTGCCATCTGGCGTATAATGTCGCCGGTCAGCTTTCGGAAACGATGAGCGCCGAGGGATACCCATGCTTTCAGCTTGAAATGGGTACACGCAAGGCGCTTTCGGCTGCAAAAAAGCTTGCGCGGTACTGCTGCGAAAACGAGATTGATGTCATCCATGCCCAGTATCCGATGGAAAATGTCATAGCGATACTGTCAAAGCTCTTTTATAAGAATGTGAAGGTGGTTTACACTAACCATCTTACCATATATCAGAGCACAAAGTGGAAGATACTAAACCGCGTGTTCACTCCGTTTGACCACCGGGTAATAGCGGTATGCCGTCAGGGTGCTGACATAATGATTGCAAACGGAGTCAAAAAAAGCCGCATTCAGGTGGTGTATAACGGCGTTGAGCCCGCCGGTCAGCGAGTGTACGACCGCAGCTTTGCCCGCAGCTTTAATGTTCCGGACGAGACTTTTGTCATGTCCATCATGGCACGCTACGCTCCCGAAAAGGGTCTTCCGTTCCTGCTTGCATCACTCGCAAAGGTCCGGCGGAAAACGGACAAGCCGTTTGTCTGCTTCATTGCCGGTGACGGTGAGGAGTTTGACGATTTTGCCGTAATGTGTACGAACAGCAAAATGAGCGACTGCGTTATCCAGCTCGGATTCCGCCGCGATTCGGACAAAATGCTGCGCTCCTCCGACCTGTATCTGAACACAAGCTCCAAAAACGAGGCGATGAGCTTTGCGATACTTGAGGCAATGAATGCCGGTGTTCCGCTTGTGGTCACTGATGTCGGCGGAAACCGCGATCTTGCTCAGACTCACACGGTTTGCGGCAAGGTGCTTGATTACGGCGACAGCGACGGCTTTGCCGGCGCGATACTTGAGCTTATGGAAAACAGAGAGCTGCTGATGCAGTACTCCGACAATGCCATAAAAAAGGTCAGCGAGGAATTTGATCTTAACAAGCTGGCTATAGATGTCTTTGAGACATACAAATAATTTCACGAGGTAGAAAACATGATCGACAAAAACGGAAAGCTTTTCGGCAAAATCAACATTATCGACCTGCTCATCATTCTCATAGTGATAGCTGCCGTTGTGTTCTTTGCAACCAAAATGTTCTCCCCTGCTCAGGAAAGCACCAAGGCAGACACTACCAAGGTCGCTATAACCTTCTACGCAGACGAGGCACCCATGAATGTCACCGATATGCTCGTTGAGGGCGCACCCTCCTTCGAGGAAACAACCAATGTAAGCTTCGGCAATGTCACTTCCTTCAGCTCCGAGGAGGCCTACGGCTGGATGAGCGACGCCGAGGGCAACCTCATAAAGGGACCTCTCGTCGGTGAGGAGTATCTGACCGTATCCGTTGAGGTCGACGGCAGTCTCAATGATAACGGCGTTTACCTCGGCGGCAGACTCTACTGCGTCGGCGCAAACTACACCATGCATTTCGGCAAGGTAATGGTATACGCCAAGATAACCAGCATAACCCCTGCGGAGTGATCCATGACTGAGTTTATCACTAAGGGGGTGACGCAAACTTGCAGTATGGTGCTATACTGACCACTCTTTACACGGCATGGCTGCAAAGCGGCTTCTTTGCCTTTCTGAGAAAAATACATGTACCTTTTAAAAACGCATATAACGACCTTGCGCTCGTAAAGCTTGCAAGGCGTCACGATTCGATGCAGGATAAATATGATCGCTCTCTTTTTGCGCGTATAATCAACTTCCTGCTCGATCTCATGCGGCGGATAATTGCCGCAATAGCAAATGTCCTGCGTCCCGCGTTTTCATCGAGCATTTTTGTCAAGCTGTGCAGCGGTTCTGTGTTTCTCAACTTTGAGTTTATGCTCGGAGCGTTCATATGCGGAATGTTCATCGCGCCGCACTCCTACTGGAGCAACTCATATGCCGTGCTTGCGGCATTTGGTTTCCTTGCGCTGTATCTTATCTTGGTCGGCTGCGGCAAGCGTAAGCTTTTGGCACCGTCCAAGCTCGGCCTGCCGCTTGCGATATTTGCAATAACGCTCGTTTTAAGCCTGCTGTTCAGCTTTGCGCGTGCCGACAGCGAGCGAATACTGCTGTTTTTCATTACAGCGTTCGTCCTTGCCTATGTCATTGCGGCGGATATTACCGAGGAAAAGCAGCTCACAAAGCTTATGGCTTTTATCTACATTGCCGTCATGCTGACTTCAATGTATGCGATAATCCAGAGAAAATTCGGACTGGTTTACGCCAGTGCATCGTTTACGGATCTTCTCATAAACTCCAATATGCCGGGCAGAGTTACCTCGACGCTCGATAACCCGAACAACTATTCGGAGTTTATCATTTTGTTTATGCCCTTGTGTGCGGCGTTTGCGGGCTCGCGCAAAAAGCCATGGCTCACGGTGCTGCTGTTTCTCGGGCTCGCGTTCCCTGCGGTCGGCATTTTGATGACCTACTCCCGCTCAGGTTGGATCTCACTGATGCTTGCGGCATTCGTGTACATCTGGCTCAGGAACAAAAAGCTCATTCCGGCGTTCATCGTACTCGCCGTGCTTGCCATACCGTTCCTGCCCGCAAGCATTCTTAACAGAATAACGAGCATATTCACGAGCTTCTTCGGCAGCGGCTATATGGACAGCTCGGCTTCCCACCGGCTCAAGCTCTGGGAGGCGGTCGGCTACATGATACGCGACTACGGTGTGACCGGCATCGGTCTGGGACCGAAGGCATTCGCGGCGGTATACCCGAGCTACTCCGTAATGGGCGCATCCGACGGCGCATACCACACGCAGTCGCTGTTTCTCGAGCTCATTGTCGAGGCAGGTGCGCTGGGGCTTATATCGTTTGTGTGGATGGCTCTGCGAAACATCAAAAACTGTGTTATCGCACACAGGAGCGCATCCGGCACCGTGTACTTTGTGCTTATCGCATGTGCGGCATCGTTCATCGGCATTGCGTTCTCGTGCATAGTCGAATACATCTGGTTCTATCCGAGAATACTGTTTGCATACTTTATTCTATTCGGAATATCGCTTGCCGCAATAAACATGGCAGCCGAACAGAAAAGCTGAAATATACAAAAACATCCGACCGGAGCTTTCCGATCGGATGTTTTCTTATTTACTTCGTTCCGAATATACGGTCGCCGGCATCGCCCAGTCCGGGGACGATATAGCCGTGCTCGTTGAGATGATCGTCGAGCGCCGCGACGAAAATGTCAACATCGGGGTGGTCTGCCTGCATACGCTCAACGCCCTCGGGAGCGCCGATGATGCACATGAGCTTTATATGCTTCACGCCGTCATCCTTCAGGAACTGGATCGCAGCGGAAGCCGAGCCGCCGGTTGCGAGCATGGGGTCAACGACGATGACATCTCTCTCATCGATGTCGGGCGGCATCTTGAAGTAATACTTCACCGGTTCAAGAGTCTCGGGGTCGCGGAACAGGCCGATGTGACCTACCTTGACATTGGGCATCATGCTGACCATGCCGTCTACCATGCCGAGACCTGCACGCAGGATGGGCACTATAGCAAGCTTCTTGCCGGCAATGCGTTTTACGGTCGCCGTTGCGACGGGAGTTTCGACCTGAACCTCTTCAAGAGGGAGGTCTCTCGTTGCTTCATAGCACATAAGCATTGCGATCTCGGAGATAAGCTCTCTGAACTCCTTAACGGATGTTCTCTTGTCTCTGAGGATGGACAGCTTGTGCTGGATAAGAGGGTGATCGAATACGCAAACCTTGCTCATTATTATTCTCCTTTTTAGTCCGCTCCGGTGAGGAGCCTATTTATATACACCGGCAAAACCGGTTTCTATACTACTTCATGCGTTCCTGACGCTCGCGCTCGGCCTGACTGAGGCGCAGGTACACCGGCAGCAGATCGTCAGCCGTGCCGGCAGTCTTGTCCAGCGCGGCCATTGCAACGCCCCACGCGCTTTGATACACGAGGTTCTCCGGAGCCATGCGGCAGGCTATGCCGAGCTTTCTCATGTGCTCATATGTGAGCCGCGCCCCGTCGCCGACGAGGAAGGCGTTCTTCCCGTCTATCTCCTTTGCGAGCTCATCGAGGGCTATCGCGCGGTCGGCGCACAGACGGTGCGGCTTACCGTCTTTTATCTCAAACAGCGCGTTATATACCTGGCTGCGCCTTGCGTCCATCACGGGGCAGACAACGCCGCCGGTGGACACACCGTGCCACGCCATTGCCTCAAGCGTAGAAACGCCGACGCACTTCTTACCCGATGCCCATGCAAGTCCTTTTACGGTGGAAACACCTATCCTGATACCGGTGAACGAACCCGGACCGTGGGCAACGGCGATAAGATCAACGCCGGCAATAGTTTTTTCTGTATTTTTAAGCATATCGTCCACCATCGGCAGCAGCGTGCGGCTGTGAGTGAGCCCGCTGCACTGGCTGTACTGCGCGATGAGGCTTTCATCCTCCGTCAGCGCGACCGATGCGGCTTTTGCGGAGGATTCAAGTGCAAGTATCAGCATTTTGCTTTTCCCTCCTCAATGGTTATCTTTCTGTCGGTATCGGACAGCTTGTCAATGCGCAGAACGATCTCGTCGCCGAAAAAGGCATCCTCGACCTTCTCGCTCCACTCGACGGCGCAAACGGCTCCGCGACCGAGATAGTCCTCCCAGCCGATGTCGAACAGCTCGTCGGCGCTTTCAAGCCGATACATATCAAAATGGATGAGCTCCCGCTCGCCCTCGTACTCGTTTACGATGGTGAAGGTCGGGCTGGAAACGCGGCAGGTAAGCCCCATTCCGCGCGCCATACCGCGCACGAAAGCCGTTTTTCCCGCGCCGAGGTCGCCGTACATGGCGACAACGGTGCCGCCGGTGAGAGTTTTTGCAAACTGTTCGCCGAGCTTTTCGGTCTCAGCTTCGCTGTGGCTTATGTATGTCTGCATCGTCTCACCCCATTTTTTAAACTTTTTCTGAATTCCGATTATACCACAAGATACCGCATTGCGTAAAGGGCAATAATATGCTAAAATGTAACGCATCCGGTCACGAATATTTGTGAGATAGAGCATTTTGAAGGGCGGCGGCTAAGATAAACATCTCAAAGAGGACAATTAAAGACTTTTTTAAGCGGGCGGATATGTTCCTGCTCACAATGTGCGTCATATGCACCGTCTTCGGCATAGTCATGATATACAGCATGACAAGCTCCTATGGCTGGGCAAAGTATGTTATCGTTCAGGCTTTCGCAATGGTGCTCGGCATTGCTGCATTCATCGTTTTCACGGTCATTGACCCCGATCTTATCGCCGACAAATGGCTATACCTCACGATATTCAATGTTCTTTTCATCGTAGGTCTTATCTTCTTCGGCAAGGGCGACGAGGTCGGCTCGCGCGCATGGTACCGCTTCTTCGGCATCGGTGTTCAGCCCTCTGAGATCGTCAAGGTCATATTCATCGTGCTCATAGCAAAGCAGATCTCGAACTACAAGGAGCAGCGGACACTCAACAGGTTCCCCTCGCTCATAAAGCTTACGCTGCACTTCGGACTGTATTTCGGGCTTATCGCCATCATACCCAACGACCTCGGCAGCGCGCTCATCTTCCTTGCGATATTCGTCATCATGCTCATCTGCGCCGGCATCGCATGGTACTGGATGGGCATTGCGGCTGCCGTAGTTGCCGCGCTCATTCCGCTTGCGTGGAACTTCCTTCTGCATGACTATCAGAAAAATCGCATACTCGCGCCGTATATTCCCGATGTGGTCGATCCGACCGGTCAGGGCATAACTTGGCAGACAAACCACTGCAAGGACGCTCTCGCTTCCGGACGCTGGACGGGCGTCGGCTTCGGTCAGGGCAGCTTCGCACAGAGCAGCTATAACGCGCGCCACACGGACTGTATCTTCGCCTCCATCGGCGAGGAGCTCGGCATGATCGCCTGCGTCATCATGATAATACTGCTGAGCATTATTATCATCCGCTGCTGCGTTATCGGCGTCCGCTCCGGCAGTCCCTTCGGTATGCTCATCTGCTTCGGCGTTGCAACGGCGCTGGCGTTCCAGACCTTTATAAACATAGGAATGTGCATCGGCATAACCCCCGTTATCGGCATAACGCTGCCGTTTTTCAGCTACGGCGGCTCTTCGATAGTTGCGATGTATGCCGCAGTCGGACTTGTTTCGGGCGTTAAATACCGACCCAAGCCGCGGCAGAACTTCCTGCAATATCAATAAACGAAAAGCACCCCAATGGGTGCTTTTTTAGCCTATACCTATGAATTTCATCGCATTGAAGCTGCTGAGGATCATGCCTTTGAGCTCCTGCTCGCTTTCGCGTCTGCCGCGCTCGACCCATGTGACCATTATCCCCATCATCGACGAGGCTATGATGGACACGAGGTAATCAAATAATCCGGCATCATTGCCCAGCGGGAGGCTTTCGCGCAGCGGCTCGGCACAGCGGCGCAGGCTGTCATACAGCATATCGCTGCGCTTTATGCTTACGATGGTCTCTATCATCTGCGCATGGCGAAACCATGTTGTGAACACCGCCTCGCTTATGTTGGCATAGCCGAGGCTGAACGCCTCACGGAACACACCGTCGCACATGAGCGCGAGCACATCCTCAATGCGGTCGAAATTACGGTAGAATGTCGAGCGGCTAACGCCGGACGCGCGCTGAATATCGCTTATGCTTATATCTTCAAACCCTTTCTGCTCAAGGCACTTGCTGAGCCCCTCGCAGATGAGCTTTACCGATGTCTGCGCCCGCTTATCCTGCTTGATATGATACATTATTTGCTCCTTTGTACTATTTTATTGCGGTACTATTGTATCACAAATCATTCTGTGATACAATCCCACTATGAGGATAATTTAACAAGGAGTAGATACTATGCGCAAAAACATTATATTCTGCTATTCCGGCAGCGGCAACTGCCTCGACCTTGCAAAGAATGTTGCAAAGGGTCTGGGCGACACGGACATCATCATGATGCGCAAGGCGCCTGTTGTCACCGATGTGAGAGACGCTCAGCGCGTCGGCTTCATCGTCCCCTGTTACGGCGGCGGTCTGCCCGGCGATGTTGAGGAGTTTCTGGAGTACATAAGGATCTCGCCGGATGCGTACACCTTTGCCGTAGGTCAGTATGCCGGATATCTCGGCTGCGGACTTTACAAGATCGACAAGCACTTCAAGCTCGACCTGTGGAAAGGGCTTTCCCACCAGTGCTCATGCATCTGGCTGTTCCCTCACCAGCTCATGCTGCCGCCCGTAACGCCCGCCATGGCGCAGAAGCGCAGCGAGCGCATGGCAAAGAAGCTCGTTAAGAGCATTCTCGCCGGAGAAAAGAGCAAGAAGTCTCCTCCCAAGATGGGGCTCAACCAGCTTGAGAGCAAGGTATGGCCCAAGCTCGCCGTCGGCAAAGCCAAGAAGTTTGCCGTTACCGATGCGTGCATCGGCTGCCATCAGTGCGAAAAGCTCTGCCCCAAGAGTAATATCCGCTTTGTTGACGGCAAGCCCACCTTCGGTACCGACTGCATCCAGTGCCTGAGCTGCCTGCAATACTGCCCCAAGGAAGCCATCACGCTCACCGAAAAGAGCGTTAAGCGCGAGCATTATCACAATCCCAATGTCACGGCGCAGGAGCTCATGCAGAGCGTTATTCATATTGATTGATATTTTCCGTCCGCTGTGTTATAATCCATTTATCCAAAATAATTATAGGCGGAGAATAAATAATGGTAACTTTTAAGCTCAAAGAAGAATCCGACCAGCAGCTTGTCTACTGGTATTTCCCCCACGGCAAAGAGGAAAACGGTCACGGCACTATAGTCATTGACCGTGTGCTCGGCAAGCTCGATGTAACGGAGCTTGCTCCCGACGACCGTCTCGTGCGGCACACTGTTGAAAATCAGAACCGTTGGCGCAAGGCGGTAAACCAGATGCGCAACATCGAGCAGATACCCGAGCTTACCGACGAGGAATGGCCCGAGGCCACCGAGGATAAGATAAGCACCGTCTTTGCCGACCACGCGATACAGAAGATCGTAGAGGCTTATAACAACGGCGAAGTCCTTGAGGAGGGCGTCGAGACCTGGAACATCTGACAGTAATCGAACATCAGCGGCGGAATGTGTCTAAAAAGAACACATTCCGCTGTTTTTTTAGTTATTTTATTAATTTTCATTGACAATTTTGTTTTTTAATGATATTGTCATATTGGAAATAGTCATTGCAAGAATTTAATAACTAAAAGAAAGGAAGAAAAGAATGAAAACAATCTATAAAATCATCAAGAAGATCGTCGGCGATAACGAGCCCAACTCCAAGGACGAATTTGAAGTTCTTGATAAGTTCTTTGAGAATCTGCCCTTCTGATTTAAGAAAAAGCTATTTCAATAAGATTTAAAGGAGAAACACCAATGTATATTCCCATAATTTCTGATATTTACTTTGTTATCAGTGATATAATTCTCAGATTTGAGCCCAATGCCGATGATGAGATCGCATGGCTTGATCGTATTTTCGGCATAGTCGAGCCGTACTAAGCTACAAAACATATAAAAGCACCGCATGTTGCGGTGCTTTTAACATTTTTCTTAATTGTTTACAAATAAACGAAATGTGTATAATCCTTGATTTTTCAATCTTTTTCGGCGACAAAACGCGCCGTTTTTCGGCTTAATTATACTAATTGCGACAAATGTTGGTTGACATAAGCATATTCATATGATAGTATACCCATGGAAGTAGTCAGAAAAACTATAAGGAAGGAGAAACACGATGATATCTTGGATTTTCAGAGCACTTGAGCAGATGCACAGGGACACCGGCTGGGATCCGGCAGTGGGCGACACTTTCGGTGAAATTGCAGAGTGGCTCGAAGGCCACGGTCTCTAAGGCATTAAGAGCCGCACCGTTTGGTGCGGTTTTTATTTTTCACCGTAAAAAAGCAGAACGGATGTTCCGTTCTGCTTTTGTTCTTATTTTGCGTACTCGACGGCCTTCGTCTCGCGAAGGACGTGGACCTTGATCTGACCGGGGTAAGTCAGCTCCTCTTCGATCTTCTTTGCGATATCGCGCGCCAGGAGCACCATCTGATCCTCGGATACCTCCTCGGGCTTGACCATAACGCGTATCTCGCGTCCGGCCTGGATGGCGTAGCTGCCGGCAATGCCGGGGAAGCTCTTGGATATCTCCTCAAGCTTTTCAAGGCGTTTGACATAGTTTTCGATATTCTCGCGCCGTGCGCCGGGACGGGATGCGGAAATGGCATCTGCCGCCTGAACGATGCAGGCGACGACCGTGCGCGGCTCAACATCGCCGTGGTGCGCCTCGATAGCGTGGATGACCGCTTCGCTCTCTTTGTACTTGCGGCAAATGTCAACTCCGATGGAGACATGGCTGCCCTCGACCTCATGGTCGATAGCCTTGCCTATATCGTGCAGGAGACCCGCACGCTTTGCAGTGTTAACATCAACGCCGAGCTCTGCGGCGATAAGGCCGGAAATGTGCGACACCTCAATGGAGTGCTGCAGGACATTCTGCCCATAGCTGGTGCGGTATTTCATTCTGCCGAGGAGCTTTATCAGCTCCTGATTTACACCGTGGATATTGGTCTCAAACACGGCGCGCTCGCCCTCAGCCTTAATAGTGGCATTGACTTCCTTCTGCGCCTTGGCGACCATCTCCTCGATGCGCGCCGGATGGATGCGTCCGTCGGAAATGAGCTTCTCGAGCGCCAGACGGGCGACCTCGCGGCGAACGGGATCAAAGCTTGAAACGGTTATTGCCTCGGGAGTGTCGTCAATGATAAGATCGCAGCCGGTGAGCGTTTCTATGCTGCGGATGTTTCTGCCTTCTCGCCCGATTATGCGTCCCTTCATCTCGTCGTTGGGGAGAGGTACGACGGATACGGTGACCTCGCTGGCGTGGTCTGCCGCGCAGCGCTGGATAGCCGTTACGATGATCTCACGGGCTCTTTCCTCGGCCTCGTCCTTATACTGCGCCTCGATCTCCTTGACCTTGACCGCCATCTCATGCGTGACCTCGTCCTTAAGGGCGTTTATGAGATATGCCTTTGCCTCGTCCGCCGTGTAGCCCGAGACCTTTTCGAGCATTTCAAGCTGGCTCTTCTTTATGAGCGCTATCTCCTGCTGCTGCGCGTCTACACTGGCTATCTTGCGGGCAAGAGCATCGTTCTTGCGCTCAAGAGAATCGGTTTTTCTGTCAAGGTTTTCTTCTTTTTGCTGTAATCTTCTTTCCTGCTTCTGCAGGTCGGCACGCCGTGCCTTTTCTTCGCGCTCAAACTCCGAGCGCTGTTTGTGTATTTCTTCCTTTGCCTCGACGAGAGCCTCGCGTTTCTTGCTCTCGGCGCTTTTTATGGCTTCATTTAATATTCTTGTTGCATCTTCTTCTGATCTGCCTATATCTCGCTCGACCTTTCTCTTACGAAAAGCCATACCGAGGACGAATCCTATAATACAAAAAGCAACGATAAGAACGATCGCTAACCATAATTCCATAGAAAGTAAACACACCTCCATTCTTTAAGAATTTTGCGGTGGTTTTTTGTTTTGCTGGGGTATCTAAGGGTAAGACGGAGCATCAAGCGCTTCCCGTCCGTAGAATTGAAAGGCAATATTCATTTGGGCGCCTCCCCGGGTGCCCAAAATCTTATCCGATTTATTTTAGCCCCAAATCCGTATTATGTCAAGTGGTTACAATAATATATATTAAATTTTCAAAACACTTTGTTCGGGCTTGTGGACAAATGCGGCATAATTTAATATAATCAGTTGGACCACATTTTATTTCGGAGGGACGCATGAGAGCTTCTTATATATTTCCGGTGCTTATCATCATGTTCATAGCGCTGTTTTATATTGCCTGCCCCTCCCCTGACGGTGCAAGACTCATGGGCAAAAATCCGGCGTTCGGGCGCAAAGACGCGCTGGCACTCGGCGTTATAATGCTTTTATACTCCGCAGCCGCATTCTGGGGTCTGGGAGACACGAGCGCGCCGGAGTCGTTCCACCGCTTTGAAAGCGGCGAGCGCGCGGTGATAGACCTCGGGCAAGTGCAGGAGGTCGAAGGTCTCACGCTGTACCCCGGGCTCAACACCGGAAGCTACCGCATCGAGTACTCCGCTGACGGCGTTAACTGGCACGACGGCGCGTCGTTTGAGCAGAACTATGTCTCGCTGTTTAAATGGGCGGATGTCGGCTTTGCCGACGGAGTGGTTCCCGCGCGGTATATAAGGCTCACCGCCGCAGGTGATGTATGGCTGGGCGAGCTCGCCGTAAACAGTGCCGAGGGGCACATTGCCGCAAGCTCGCAGGCAAGCGAGCTTGTGGACGAGCAGGCGCTCATACCGGATGCTGCAAGCTATCTCAACAGCACATATTTTGACGAGATATACCACGCGCGCACTGCATTTGAGAACCTTGAGGGAATTTACCCCTACGAGGTGTCTCATCCCCCGCTGGGCAAGCTCATAATTGCAATAGGCATACAGCTTTTCGGCATGACACCGTTCGGCTGGCGTTTTTCCGGCACGCTCTTCGGCGTTTTGATGCTGCCTGCAATGTATGTGCTCATAAAGCGGCTTTTCGGCAGCAGTCAGACAGCCGCGTGCGGCGCGGCGATATTTGCGTTCGACTTCATGCATTTTTCGCAGACGAGGCTCACCACGATAGACACCTATGCGGTGTTTTTCATCCTTCTGATGTACCTTTTCATGTACGCCTATATCACTACGGACAAGACGCGGCATTTCGCGCTGTCGGGTCTGTTCTTCGGCATAGGCGCTGCGTGCAAATGGACCTGCATATACGCCGGTGCAGGGCTTGCGGTGATATGGCTCATCTATCAGCTCAGGCATTTTGACATAAAGCACTTTGCGAAAAGCAGCGCCTCGGGAGTTCTGTTTTTCATTCTCGTTCCTGCCGTTATATACTATGCCAGCTACTATCCCTACGGTCAGGCAAGCGGACTTCACGGCATCGGGATGTACTTTACCTCCGACTATGCAAACATCGTTCTGGATAACCAGAAGTTCATGTTCACCTACCACTCGGGCGTTAACGCCGAGCATCCGTACTCCTCGCGCTGGTGGCAGTGGATAATAAACGAGCGCCCGATATTGTACTATCTCAATTATTTTGACGACGGTACGCGCTCCTCGTTCGGGGCATTTCTCAACCCCGTCGTCTGCTGGGGCGGGCTGGGCGCAATGGTCATATGCGCGGTCTACTCGATACGCCGCAGGGACAATGCCTCGCTTTTTATAGTTGTCGGCTATCTGTCACAGCTTTTGCCGTGGGTGTTTATAACGCGCACGACATTTGAGTACCACTACTTCCCCTCTTCGGTTTTCCTCGTGCTTGCCATATGTCGGGTGCTGTCGCTTATCCGGTGCAATACGAGAAACTGGCGCTTCAGCGTTTACGGGCTGACGGCGCTGTCATGCGCGCTGTTTGTTATGTTTTATCCCGTGCTGTCCGGTATGCGGGTTAACTCTCAGATAGCGACGAATTTGCTGAAATGGCTCCCCAACTGGCCTTTCTGATATATTTTTCTTGTAATTGGTCGAATTTAATGAGATAATAAAATGTAATATTATTTTCGGAGGATCTTGGATATGATCGCATTAGGCTCTGACCACGGCGGATATGCTCTCAAGCAGGAGGTTATGAAGCATCTCGATGCCCGCGGTCTTGAATACAAGGATTACGGCACCTATTCCGAGGATAGCTGCGACTATCCCGTTTACGGAAAGGCTGTGGCGCACGCCGTAGCCGGCGGCGAGTGCGAAAAAGGCATAATCATCTGCGGCACCGGCATAGGCATCTCCATCACCGCAAACAAGGTTCGCGGCATTCGCGCGGCTCTGTGCGGCGACTGCTTCTCTGCCGAAATGACAAGACTTCACAACGATGCGAACATACTTGCCCTCGGCGCCAGAGTTGTGGGTCCAGGACTCGCACTCAAGATAGTCGATACTTTTCTTGACACTCCGTTCTCCGGCGATGAGCGCCATGTCCGCAGAATAGACCAGATCGAGGACTGATTTAATTGGCAAACAATTCTGAATTTTACCGCGGAAAGAGGAAAAAGGTCGCACCGGCTTTGATAACGACGATAATCGTTTTGTCGATCACTGCCTTTGTGATAATGCTCTTTTACGGACTTCAAAAGTATATAGTCGTTTCAAACAACGGACTGCACCTTGAGATACCGTTTTTGCAGGACGACGGCAAGCAGTCGAACACTCAGACCGACGAGGGACCTGCGGTGCAGAGCTTTGCTCCCGTGGACGCGGTGCTTGAGATCGGTCAGCCGGACTATTCCAATGTATCCGCCACCGCAGGCGATGGACTCAGCGCGCTGAATGCGGTGTTCGTACCCGCCGACGAGGTAAGCCAGTCGGGTATAGACGCAAAGCTCGGCACGGTGACCGGTGCAAACGCCGTTTTGCTGGATCTGAAAACCGTTACCGGCATGCTCGTCTGGAATTCCGAAACGGACATAGCCAAGGGCTACGGTACCGCGGGCACGGTCGATCTTAAAAGCATCGTTTCCGACCTCAAGGAGCGGGATATTTATGTTGCAGTGCGGCTGTGCTGCTTTGTTGACAACACGCTTGCCTCCCGCTACACTCAGCTTGCGCTCATGACAAAGGACGGGCAAGCCTATTCCGACTCGAGCGGCGCATGGCTCGACCCCACGAACGCGGTCGTCAGGAGCTACATCTCGTCGCTGTGCAGCGAGCTTTCAAAGATGGGCGTTGACGAGATCGTGCTGCACGGCATGAGAATGCCGGAGGCTGCCGGAGTTGAATATGCCTTCTCCTCCACCTCGGCGGTAACGCCAACGCCGGTGTCGGCAATATCGGGCTTTGCGATAAGCATAAGCCGGAGCATGAGAAGCGCCTCGGCGCGCCTGTCCGTTCAGCTTACAAGTCAGACCGCCATGCAGTCTGGCTCGGACACCGTTACTGGGCAGAATGCCGAGATATTCTTCAAGGTGTTTGACAGGGTGTACTACACCTCCGACAAGGACAGCGCATCGGGCGCCGTGAGCGCGGCGGAGCAGTATGTAACACTCGGAGATGTCAATATGCGGCTTATCCCCATTTGCTCCGAGGCTCCGTCGACCACCTCATGGGTCGTTATGAACTGAAAAAAAGAGTCACTCAGCCGAGTGACTCTTTTTTATATTTATCATGCTTTTATGCTTTGTTTTTTGAGAACAGGTCCTTTGTATCGGCGGCTGTCAATATGCCGCAGATTATAACGATGAGCGCACACACGATTGTAGTCGGCGTGAGAACGCTCGTGTCGCCGAGGAACACCGCCGTGAAGAATATCGCCCACGCAGCATAGGTGACATTGAGCGCCATGGACTTGGAAGCGCCGATGCTCGCTATCGCCTTGTAGTAGCACAGGTAGGACACCGTTGCGAAGAATGCCGCGGCTGCAATGACGGGAAGCAGCCAGCCGGTGCCGGAGGTGAACAGGCTTGCAGTGAATCCCCATCCGTGCAATATTGGCAGAAGAACGATACCGTAAACGGTCGCGGAGGTTGTCTGGCGGATCTGGAGGGCATACTCGTCCTTGACATCGGGATCCTGCATGCACTTTGCCAGCACGACCGCCTCTATGCCCCAGCCGAACGCGCACATGAGAGCGCCGATGATGCCGAGCCAGAAGTCGGTGATGTTAAGATCGGGCGAATAGCTCAGACCGTAAACGCCGAGGAGCGTTGCAATGAGGAATATCCAGCGGTACCACTGCATTTTCTCCTTGAGGAAAAAGTATGCAAGTATTGCGCCTATAGCGGGGAAAATGGCGCTGGCGACCGCTCCGATGGATGCGCCCATGTAGTTTATTGCGAGAACATAGCCGGTCATGCCGATGGGGCCGCCGATGACCGCCGCGAGCATTACGAACTTGCCGCTTTTTGTTTTGAACGCGGCTTTGTACACATTCTTGAGGTTCCCGCGCACGCCGTTGTATATGGTCGCCCATATCGCGGAAAACGCATCGTGGATAAAGGTGCTGACGAACGGCGCGAGGAATATTGCCTGCTCGGTGGAGACAAACGGTGTCATTGAAAGAGCTATGCCGAGGATAATGGTCTCTACCGCCCATGTCGCACCGGCAGCTATACCGTAAAACATATATTCACTTTCCTTTCATTTGAGCTAAAATGCTTGCAAAGAGCTTGAGATTGTCTTTAAGTCTTTCATAGCGCTCCTGCGCCCAATCCTCCATCGGCTGACCGTCATACGGTACGCGGGTCTTTGCCCACAGCGTCCAGAGGTAATCGACATAGAGCTTGCTTGCGAGAAAGTGCCTGTACTCGTTCTGGTCGGGCTTTTTGCCGAGATACTCGGTGAGCAGCAGCTCATCGTTTTCGGCGGTGTAAACGCCCTCTATCGAAATATCGGCAAGATCCCATATGCCGTCGTTCATTCCGGCATACTCCCAGTCGATGAGATACATTCTGTCGTCATCGCCGGATACCACCCAATTTTCGCACAGGGGATCGTTGTGACAGGGCACCTTTTTAATTTCACAGGTCTCATCCACCTGCGCCTTGATGTCCATTACCGATGCCTTGATCTGCGCATAATCGGGGTACATATAAACGCCGTTTTCTTCGATTATCTTTTCATAGCCGGCAGCCATGTCGAACACCTCGAATTTAACGCCGGTATCCTCCCCGCTGCCGTGCAGCGTTTTGAGGAGCCGAGCCGCCTGCCGGATGCGCTTATCCTCGCGCATTGTTTCCGCCGACATGGTGACGGCGTTCGGGATAAACTCCGATACCTTGGTGCCGTCAACGCCGAAATAATACAGCTTTGCGTCAATGCCAATCGCGCACGCAAGCTCCGTGCTCACCTTTTCGTCGCTTCGGTCGATGAGCTCCTCGGTGCCTTCGCCGGGGATACGCACCATGCAGCGGCTGCCGTCGGGAAATTCGACGCGGTATGTGCGGTTTGTGAGTCCGCCCATCCGCTGAATATCGCGGTAATCTGAATGCCCGAGCACATTTTCAAGCAGCGCCTTAACTCTGCCGAGATCTGCCTCGACTATGCCTTTAGCCATTTTCCTTCTCCAATCTTTCTGTATTGTAGTAGTACCTATATTCATCTTCGCCGTACATAAGCGTAAATCCTATCGCCTGTGTACCGTTTGGATCCTTGATAGCGTTAAACCGGCTCAGCTCGCGCTCGCGGCAGCCGAGCTCTGCTGCAATGCGCCTGATTATGTACGAGCGGGTGTCATCAACATAGCTTTCGTCAAACTGTCTGAGCTCATCGAGGCTGTCAAACTCGAAGATATAATCATCCTCGTAGCCGCGTATGCGAAGCTTCAGCTCGTCGATATGATCTGCATACACCGCTTCCCAAAGCTTGTTCCGTATCTCCGGAGTGTCGTACTCCCGCTCAAGTATCTCGACAAACCTGCGGCTGAAGCGCTCATCCCAGAATACATGACCCATCATGTACCATGAGTTCTCGCCGCCGACGCTTATCCTGTCTATATATCCGTCCGCTCCCTCGCCGATGCACCACTCAGCCGTATGACCATGGGCATACAGCGCTGCGTAATACGGCTCGCTCACCTGCTTTTCAAACGGGTTTTTGACAAAATAATTATCCGAAGAGCAAATGTACGAGTTTCCGAGAAAGTCGCGCGCCGCGTAGATGCTCGAGTGGTTGTTGCGGCGGTCATACTCGTTGTTTTCGACGATCTTGATGCCGTATTTTGCCTTGAGGTACTCAAATCGCTCCTTCATGTACCCTGAAACGAGCACGACCTCATCTATTCCGGCCTCCTTCAGCTGCCGGATCTGGCGCTCTATAAGCACCTCTCCGCGCACGGTGAGCAGTCCCTTGTGCGTTTCATACGATAAGGGCGCAAACCGGCTGGAGGTCCCCGCCGCCATGATGACTGCGTTATCTACCTTATACATATTATCCTCCGCTTAATCTTCCTGAGTCAGGATGGTATCTTTGCCTACGAGCTGCCAGTTGTTTTTATCCCATATGCTGTCGTGCACGGTGTACCAGTCGCCGGCAACATACTGTTTTCCGCAGTTTTCCTCAACGCTCCAACTATATGAGAAAAATACATACTGATCGTGTTCGGTTTTCTCATTGCTGCTTATCACATTGCCCGTGAACGGGTTCACGGGGTTTTGAATCACACCCTGAGTCGCCAGCGTGGGCGTGTCGGCAGCGGTCATGAACTTGTCGGAGGTCTTGAATCCCTTGGCATCAAAGTCCTTGACCAGCATTAGGGAAAAGAAGCCCTCTGCATCGAGCCCATCGTCTGTCATAAGCTCTTCAAACTGTCCAAGTGCTTGACCATGGTCTGAAACTATTATTATTCGCGTATTGTTGTAAACGCCGTTGGCTCGCAGGTAATCAAACCAATTTCCGAGTTGTATCAGCGCTGCCACATTAGCCTGGTAGTGGGTATACTCGGTCAGCTCATCAACCGTCATCGTGCGCCCGTTAACGGTGAATCTGTCGGCATGCTCCTCTTCATACTGAGTGTTGTCTACATTCTGTGCGGGAACATAGTCAGGCTCCTGAAGCATCGCGGGTTCATGGGTCGTATCATTTGTCATGATGAACAGATTGTTGCCATCCTTTGTTATATGGGTCACATTCGACAAATTGCATAGCGTGTTGTAAGAGCCCATAAATGTCGGTGACAGACCGCTTGCTTTAAACAAGCCGTCCTCGGTCTGCCCTCCGTAGCCTTCGTCCACACCGGCATTTCCCCGATTATAGCTGCCGTAGGAATAAAGAGTCTGCTGTATGCAGAGCGGCGAGGACTTCATAAGCGAATAGCAGAAGAAATTGCGCTTATTATTACTTATGGAAGCCTCCTTGAACCTCGGTTCCGTAAACTGATCCTTGGTGTTATACGCATGTATATTCTCATATCCGTCGAATATGGTAAGATCAGGAACATACTGATAGTTGGCATAAACGGGGTCAAAGAATGTAACATTATAGCCGTTATTTGCAAACAGGACCGGCAGAACGCTTATCGCCTCGTTATGCTTATACATGAGCAGTTCATCGTCTCTGGCGTTCATTTTCGCCGGTGTATACTCATATCCGCCGAATAACGACGGAACACTCAGGTTTGTTTTAAAGCCCAGCGAGGTCACATTATTGTAGTATGTAAAGCCGTCAAACTGCGCCTGAAGCTCCGGCTTTTCGTTGAAAATATACGGAATGTATGCTCCCATACCGCGGTCGAGCATTATGACGATAACATTTTTACCGTTTTTGCTCAGTTCCATGTGCGGCCGAGCGTCATCATCCTTGGCATTTTCGATCAGGGCATCCACAGACTTGAAGATGCCGACAGAATTTATCACCGACATACATACAAGCGCTATTATGCCAACGATTATTATTCCTGGAATATGCTTTTTCCATCGTCCGGCAGCGATATAGAGAACCGCCGCAACAGCTAACACTACCGCAAGGTTTATAAGCATCTGCTTTGCCGTGAAAAACATTCCGTCGTCAAACTTAAGGCTTGACGAGAGGTTTCCGAGACCGCGGCCAAAGAACATATAGTTCACTATAGCAACGCCGCACAGCGCCCATATAGCCTTGTCCATGATCTCCTTGCCCGACGGATTTGCCAGCCAGTAGAATATCCCGCACCATATGACGAATGTACCGAATGCAAGGCAGAATGCGCTGACTATATACCATGCGGGGTGGCAGAATACCACCATATCGACAAATTCCTGCGGCGAAGAGTTTATAACGGCGGAGGGTATGAGCGCGCCCATAAGCACTGAGAGAAACACCCCGCCGGAAATGAACATCCTTTTATCCGGATGAGGCTCTTTTTTGACGCGCGGAGCGCGTTTCTTCTTCAAAACAGAGCTCAGGATAGGAAGCTGTAGCACAACGCCCAGGCCAATAAAGAACGCCAAACGCAGTGGCGACGATGTGCCATAACAGCTAATACCAAAACCTGCGCAGGCGACGCCGCAGACGCAGGCGAGCCACGCCAGTATCTTTTCGGCATGCTTGAGCTTATAGAATATCGTTTTTATAAGCGAAAACAGATTGTTGAGAGTCCAGTAGAATACAAGTCCCGCGGGCGAGGTGTACAGAAAAACGAGGAAAAACAGCGCCATTGCGTAGAGCTGTATCTTTGTTTTCGGAAGGCTGCCTTTTGTGAAGATAATGCAGGATATAAGGTTTATAGCCGTCATTATTATCGGAAGGACATTTATCGTGAGTCCGCCGATGGCAAGCAGTCCGTCGGGCTTTCCGAGGTCGGTTATCGGGCCGAAGGACACTCCGTGCAGCAGCTCAAGTCCCGACAAGAAGGTATAAGCGGCGATAAAAAACGGTATCTCCAGAAACAGCGAGGTCGCACCCTTGAGGACATATGTAGGCTTGTAGCCGTTCTGCCGGTAATACGTCTGGAGCATCATCATGCGCTCGTCGCCGCGGAAGGTTTTCTTGATGTGCGAAACGCCCTTATGCAGCCGCAGCTCCATCTGGCGCTCGTCCTCCTGCATGGCGTCGGCGCGCCTGTAAAGCGGCAGGACGAGAAAGTTCATCGCAAGACTCAGCGCGATTATCGAAAGTCCGGGATCACCGACAACGCGGTTTGCTATCACAAACACCACTTCAAACAGCAGCTGAAGCGGCTTTATGAGCAGCGTTCCCAATATGCTGAAAAATGACATACTACTTCTCTCCTATCCCACGGTCGCTCAGCTGTTTTAGCTTATCGACAATGTAATCGGCAGTAAGCCGCGCGCCTTCGCCGCGGTGCTCCCATGTTTCGGCGCGAGCCTCGTCTCTGCCGGCACCGTAGCGCGGATCGGTCAGGCAGGCATCTATCATCTCGCGCAGAGACGACATATTGTCCGGTGTGAGCTTCTGCCCGATGCGCGGCAGCGCAGTGAAGGTCCAGTACGGAGTATCGAGCCACCATGCATCGTAGGGCGAATTGTCAAACTCGGTGTCGGCGTAAATGACCGGCTTATCGTAAACAAGCGCAAAGTCAAAGATAACACCGGAAAAGTCCGATATGAGTATATCCGAGCGGCGCAGGACATCGAAGTTATCCGTATCGCGGTTCCACTCAAGCTGCTCGGACTCGGGATACTTGCGCATTATCCTGTCAAGCACATCCTTTTCGGAGGTGAAGGACTGCGGATGCGGGCGCACGATTATGTGATACCCCGTGTTCAGCAGTACCTCGACTATCTTTTCGCCGTACTTTTTCAGTATCGCGCTCTCGCCCCATGATGGAGCAAGCAGCACCGTCGTCTCATGCTCGGGCAGCTCGGGAGCCGCCTTGAGGCGGGTGTACATATCGTCCATATACGGTATGCCGACCTTGACTATCTCCTTTTCCGGCAGACCGCGAAGCTTTTCGAGCGCACGCACATCGCGCACCTGATATTCACCCGAGAGCAGCAGCGCGTCGTAGTAATCAATGCCGAACATCCTGTAGCCTGTTATATCGCTCGCGGAATGCGGCAGATGAACATAGAAATCCACCTGCTTTGAGCGTTTCCACTGGTAAACATCAAGTCCCGGAGTCGTTGACAAAAGCACGGACGCGTTGAGGAAATTGAGCTTTGCAAAAGCCTTGTTTCCCTCGCCTATAAACTGCGCGTTTATGTGCTCGAGCTCGTTTTCGAGCGCCGGATCGTCCGCGGAGGCGGTCATGTATGCAACATCCACTCCGCGCGCATCGAGCTCGCGGCACACGGGCTTAAACACACTCCAGTACCGCTTATCGTCGGAGAATATGACAAGCGGCAGCCTGTCCGCCGCAGCATCGACCTTTTTGCCGCCGCTCAGGATAAACCGCAGCTTTATAAACCACGATTTAAGCATGTAGCTTACGGCTCCGATAATGCCGATGAGGATGGCAAACAGCATACTGCCGGTGCCGGGATCTATGTATAGTCTCATTTTTCCGTTTCTCCTTAAAAGGATAGGATATTTAAAGCTTATAATGCATTCCTTTCCAAGGAATGCATTAAGGCAGATCTGCCTTAAATTTCGCTATTTATTTACACTTTCTCAGCATTGCGTATCCGACAGCGGCATACGCTGCCGCAGCGGAAATGTACAACACCTCATGCCCCGTCGTCGGGGTCTGCCAGCCGCTCAGGTTTATGCAGGAATGTATGATCACCGGCACGGCAAGGCTGTCAGTCAGGTATCTTGAAGCCGCAAGCGCAAATCCCACACCGGCGGCACACACTATCTGCACCGCGGAGATGCCGTTAAAGCAGTGCATCAGCGCAAACAGCAGTGCGCTCAACGCAGCGCCCGCGAAAACGCCGCATTTATTGCGGAGCACCTCAAGCAGGAAGCCGCGGAAGAAAAACTCTTCGCCAAACGCAGCATAAACTATATACACCGCCGTAAGCGGCATCAGCTCAGGCACACCAAGTACGGCGATGCTCAATACCGGCAACAGCAGCAGCGGCAGAAGCATTGCGAAGTCGCGGCGGCTGCGGAGCTTTATCGGGCAAATACCGTATGCCCGCGCTCTGCCGCTGCGCTTTGCGCATAGAAGCAGTGCAGCCCAGTACACTGTCAGAAGCGCAAGCGTCAGCACACACGCTCCCGTTTGCGGAAGCCCGAGCCATTGCACTGCAAGGAATATCAGCCCATATGGGACGAGCCACAGCAGCCTCATCAGCTTCCCCGTCCTTTCTTTCAGGATGCAGACGCAGTGTTATTGATTATATTCCAATTTGACTATATATGCAAATCATTTCTCATATTTCAACGCATTATTTTGTAACAAATCACAGAAAAGGCGCACGCCCTGAGGCGTGCGCTCGAAAGTTAGTCCATTTTGGCCTTCGTTCTGCTTATATATCAGTTTCCAAGTCACTTAAACAGATGATCTTGCAGCCCTTGCTTTCATAGTACATGAGCATCTCCGGCAGCTTCTTTTTATCATAGCTGGTGATGCAGTCCGACAGCACACGAACGGTATACCCGCTTTTTTTCATATTGAAGCAGGTGGATTTTATGCAGGCAGCAGCGTCTGCACCGGCAACATAAAATTCAGTAATGCCGTGCTCACGAATGAATGCAGCGAAAGTCTCGCTTGTAAGTGCATTGCTTTTTGACTTTGTAAAGATATGATCGGATACGACATTCATCTCCGGTACCAGCTCCGCGCCATGTGTACCCTGCTTGAATGTCCTTGTCCCCGCAGACAGATTGTTATGCTGAATATTTCAGAATGGTTCGGAATCGCTACCAGCCTTGCTTTCCGTGATAACCCTTGTGGGCAGGAAGTTCGTGGCGCACCTTCATTCGGCTGGAGCTCTCGCCCCCGCACAGGAATGTACCTGATGAATGTGTATTTAGTTGTCAAAGAACAGGTGAGAGTTTTTTGTCTCTCAAGGGGTAGAGCACGAGAACGCGATTTTTATAAGCAAAATTCAAAAATAGTCGAAAAAATTTTTTGACATGATTTTCCTCCAAGCAAAAAGCGCTTACTAAAACATAGCAAGCGTTAAAAAAAGAGCAAAAAATAAGGCGTACTGCATAAGCAATACGCCTTATCTCCCTTTGCAGGGTAATTATTTGATTTTCAGCAATCAGGTGTTGAGTGCTCGAAAGCCCTTGATTTTACTGGGTTTTCAGCTCAATCCTTCTATCTTTAATAGCGGCCTGTGCTGCTGCGAGGCGGGCGATGGGAACGCGGAAGGGACTGCAGGAGACATAGTCCAGACCGACATTATGGCAGAACTCAACGGACGAAGGATCGCCGCCGTGCTCGCCGCAGATGCCGAGGTGCAGGTCGGGACGAGTTGCACGACCGAGCTGGCATGCCATCTTGACAAGCTTGCCTACGCCGACCTGATCGAGCTTTGCAAACGGGTCGTTCTCGTAGATCTTCTTATCGTAGTAAGCGCCGAGGAACTTGCCTGCGTCGTCGCGGCTGAAGCCGAAGGTCATCTGGGTAAGGTCGTTGGTGCCGAAGGAGAAGAACTCTGCTTCCTTGGCGATCTCGTCGGCAGTGAGAGCCGCTCTGGGGATCTCAATCATGGTGCCGACAAGGTACTTCATATCAAGACCGCTTGCAGCAATGAGCTCGTCTGCGTTCTTAACGACGACATCCTTGACATACTTGAGCTCCTTGACCTCGCCTACCAGCGGGATCATGATCTCGGGAACCATGTTCCACTCGGGATGACGCTTCTGAACATTTATTGCTGCGCTTATAACGGCGCGGGTCTGCATTGCAGCTATCTCGGGATAGGTGACAGCCAGACGGCAGCCGCGGTGACCCATCATGGGGTTAAACTCATGCAGGGATGCGATGAGAGCCTTTATAGCCTCAACGGACTTATGCTGTGCCTTTGCGAGAGCCTCGATGTCAGCTTCCTCGGTGGGAACGAACTCGTGGAGGGGAGGATCGAGGAAACGAATGGTTACGGGGCAGCCTTCCATTGCCTCGTAGATGCCCTCGAAGTCTGCCTGCTGCATGGGCTCGAGCTTTGCAAGAGCCGCAACGCGCTCCTCAAGAGTGTCGGCGCAGATCATCTCGCGGAATGCCGCGATACGGTCGCTATCAAAGAACATATGCTCGGTACGGGTAAGGCCGATACCCTGTGCGCCGAGCTCGCGTGCCTTTGCGGCATCGTGCGGAGTGTCGGCATTGGTACGGACCTGCAGACGGCGGTACTTGTCAGCCCATGCCATGATGCGGCCGAACTCGCCGGCTATGGAAGCATCGACGGTGGGGATGATGCCATCGTAGATCTTGCCGGTGGAGCCGTCGAGAGAGATGAAATCGCCCTCGCTGAAGGTCTTGCCCGCGAGCTCGAACTTCTTGTTCTCCTCGTCCATCTTTATATCGCCGCAGCCGGAAACGCAGCACTTACCCATGCCGCGGGCAACGACTGCCGCATGGCTGGTCATGCCGCCGCGAACGGTAAGTATACCCTCTGCGGCCTTCATGCCTTCAATATCCTCGGGAGAGGTCTCGAGACGGACGAGTACGACCTTCTCGCCGCGCTCTTTCCATTCTTTTGCGTCCTCAGCGCTGAACACGATCTTGCCGCAGGCAGCGCCGGGGGATGCGCCAAGGCCCTTGCCCATCGGAGTTGCAGCCTTGAGAGCGGCAGCGTCGAACTGGGGATGCAGCAGGGTGTCGAGGTTTCTGGGATCGATCATCGCAACGGCTTCCTTCTCGCTGATCATGCCCTCGTCAACGAGGTCGCAGGCGATCTTGAGAGCAGCCTGAGCGGTGCGCTTGCCGTTACGGGTCTGGAGCATATAGAGCTTGCCGTTTTCAACGGTGAACTCCATGTCCTGCATATCTCTGTAGTGGTTCTCGAGAGTCTGGCAGACATTCTTGAACTGCGCAAACGCCTCGGGGAACTTCTCTGCCATCTGAGCGATGGGCATCGGGGTGCGGACGCCTGCAACGACATCCTCGCCCTGTGCATTTGTAAGGAACTCGCCCATGAGCTTCTTCTCGCCGGTGGCGGGGTCGCGGGTGAACGCAACGCCGGTGCCGCAGTCGTCGCCCATGTTGCCGAATGCCATCATCTGTACATTAACGGCAGTGCCCCAGCTGTAGGGGATGTCGTTATCGCGGCGGTAAACATTCGCGCGGGGGTTATCCCAGCTGCGGAAGACTGCCTTGATAGCGCCCATGAGCTGCTCTTTCGGGTCGGTCGGGAAGTCCTCGCCGATTTTTTCCTTATACTCTGCCTTGAATTTGCCTGCAAGCTCCTTGAGGTCGTCGGCAGTGAGCTCAACATCCTGAGTTACGCCGCGGGCTTCCTTCATTTCATCAATGAGCTGCTCGAAGTACTTCTTGCCGACTTCCATGACAACATCGGAATACATCTGGATGAAGCGGCGGTAGCAGTCCCATGCCCAACGGGGGTTGTTGGACTTCTTCGCCATGACCGCTACGACATCCTCGTTAAGACCGAGGTTGAGGATGGTGTCCATCATGCCGGGCATGGATGCACGCGCACCGGAGCGGACGGATACGAGAAGAGGATTCTCGAGGTCACCGAACTTCTTGCCGGTGATGCCTTCCATCTTGACGATGTACTCCATGATCTCAGCCATGATCTCATCGTTTATCTTCTGACCGTCTTCATAATACTGTGTGCATGCCTCGGTGGTGATGGTGAAGCCCTGAGGTACGGGCAGACCGATGTTGGTCATTTCCGCCAGGTTTGCGCCCTTGCCGCCGAGAAGCTCGCGCATTTTCGCATTGCCCTCGGAGAACAAATAAACATACTTCTTGCTCATTGAGTTATCATCCTTTCTATGAACGCGCGCGGTCAAAGCCGCGCGCTGTTTTTACTTAATTAAGTCTCGCTTCGAGATCGTCGAGCTCTTCGGCAAGCTTCTTGGGCAGCTTGTCGCCGAACTGGGAGTAGTACTCGCGGATGCCCTTGCACTCCTCCAGCCACAGCTCCTTGTCAACGCCGAGAATATCCTTAACGGTATCAACGGTTACATCAACGCCCTCGAGGTTTATGTCCTCGGGACGGGGCTCGTAGCCGAGCGCGGTCTCCACCGCGTCCTTCTCGCCGAAGCAGCGGCCGAGTATCCACTCTACAACGCGCAGGTTGTCGCCGAAGCCGGGCCACTGGAAGTTGCCCTCGTCGTCGGTGCGGAACCAGTTGACATTGAAGATCTTGGGCGGGTTGGAAAGCTTCTTGCCCATATCGAGCCAGTGCTGCCAGTAGTCGCCCATGTTATAACCGCAGAACGGACGCATTGCCATGGGGTCGCGCCTTACAACGCCGACCTTGCCGGTCGCCGCCGCGGTGGTCTCGCTCGCCATGATCGAGCCTACGAACACGCCATGATCCCAATCGCGGGACTGGTAGACCAGAGGGGCGGTCTTTGCGCGGCGTCCGCCGAAGATTATAGCGGAGATGGGAACGCCGGTCTTGCTCTCAAACTCGGGGCTGATGCAGGGGCAATTTACTGCCGGTGCAGTGAAACGGGAGTTCGGGTGAGCGCCCTTGCTGCCGTCGGTGCAGTCCCACTTCTCGCCCTTCCAGTTCTCGGCGTTCTTCGGGGGATTCTTATCCATGCCCTCCCACCAAACGGTGTTGTCGTCAAGATTGTGCACAACATTGGTGAAGATGGTGTTTTTCTTTGTTGCCTCAAGCGCGTTGGGGTTAGACTTCATGCTGGTACCGGGAGCGACGCCGAAGAAGCCGTTTTCGGGGTTTACTGCCCACAGTCTGCCGTCGGGGCCTATGCGCAGCCATGCAATGTCGTCGCCGACGGTCCAGCACTTCCAGCCCTTTTCACGGTAAGCCTGGGGCGGAATGAGCATTGCGAGGTTGGTTTTGCCGCAGGCGGACGGGAATGCGCCGCAGACATAGCGGATCTCGCCCTGCGGATTCTGTACGCCGAGGATGAGCATATGCTCCGCCATCCAGTCCTCTTTTCTGCCGAGGGTGGACGCTATGCGAAGTGCAAAGCACTTCTTGCCCAGCAGGACATTGCCGCCGTAGCCGGAGTTGACGGACATGATGGTGTTGTCCTCGGGGAAGTGAACGATGTATCTCTTCTCGGGATCAAGCTCGGCCTTGGAGTGCAGACCCTTGATGTAATCGGCGCTGTCGCCGATAGCGTCGAGGACCTGAGTGCCGATGCGGGTCATTATCGCCATGGAAACGACGACATAGATGCTGTCGGTAAGCTCAATGCCGTACTTTGCAAAGTCGGAGCCCACAACGCCCATGGAGTAAGGAATGACATACATCGTGCGGCCCTTCATCGAGCCGTCGTATATCTCGTACAGCTTTTTGTACATTTCCTCGGGATCCATCCAGTTGTTGGTGGGACCCGCGTCCTCCTTGCGCTTGGAGCAGATAAAAGTGCGATCTTCAACGCGCGCGACATCGTTGACATCCGAGCGGTGCAGATAGCAGCCGGGGAGTTTTTCTTCGTTGAGCTTTATGAGCTCTCCGGTGCCCATGGCCTCATGGCGCAGCTTTTCCAGCTGCTCCTCGGAGCCGTCGATCCATACGATCTCATCGGGCTTTGTAAGTGCAGCCATTTCATCGACCCACTTGAGAATGTGGACATTATCGGTCAGTTTCATGATTATTACCTCCGTATTTTCATAAAAATTATTACCAATAACACCTTAATTAAGACTACCATCTTTGATAGTTCTTAATCAATGCATTTTGCTCACAAAAATTACTCAGAAACCGTGCAAAAAGCGTCGGCTATTTTTGCAAAATCACCAATCGACAGCACTTCTCCGCGAATTTTTGCGTCAAAACCGCTATCAATTATGCATTTTTCAATACTTTCCTTGGATAATTCTCCAAATCCGGCGCTGAGGGCGTTGACGAGCGTTTTGCGCCGCTGGGCAAACGCAGCGCGCACGACGCGGAAAAATACCGTCTCGCTTTTCACCTGCACGGGCGGCGTATCGCGGCGCTTTAAGCGGATGACGCTTGAGGTCACCTTCGGCTGCGGGATAAAGCATCCTGCCGGCACATCAAACAGCATTTCCGGCTGCGCATACCAGTTGACGAACACGGTAAACGCTCCGTAATCCGCGGTGCCGGCTGCCGCGCATATCCTGCGGGCCACCTCGCGCTGGATCATGACCGTTATCGTTTCAAACTCGCCGCATTCGAGGAGCTTTGATATTATCGGAGTCGTCACATTGTACGGCAGATTTGCGCACACGACACGGCGCATATCCGGCATTTTTTCGTTAACGAGCGCGGCAATATCAAGCTTGAGCGCATCGCCGAACACGATCTCGACATTTTCCCTGCCGCCGAGCGTTTCCGCGAGCACCGGTCTGAGCGCATTGTCGAGCTCTATCGACACGACATTGCGCGCGCGCATCGAAAGCTGCTCCGTAAGGCAGCCGATGCCGGGACCTATCTCAAGAACGCCGGTGCCGCCGTCTATATCGGCTGAGTCGGCAATATCCTCCGGCACCCATGAGGCGACGAGAAAGTTCTGCCCCAGCGATTTTGAGAAGCGAAATCCATGCCGGTGCAAAAGCTGCTTTATGTCGTTTATATTCGTAAGTTCCATATCAGTTCCCGCTCACAGTTTTTTCTCAAAGCACTGCCGTGCAGGGTCGTGCCCCGCTTCGGACGAGCACAGCATATTTCCCCGGTAATCGAAACCGGTGCTTTTCAAAAGCCGCTGCATGGGCTTGTTCTTACGGTGGGTGTCGGTTCGAACGCACTCCGCACCCTGCTCCGCGGCAAGCTTCAGCACCGCGTCGATGAGCATTCGGCTCATGCCCGTGCCGCGAAACTCAGCGGCTACCGCCGCCCTGTGCAGTGTGCAGTATTTGCCCTCACCGTGCCAGCGGCCGTCGGTTATATTCTCGTAATCGGGCTCGGGCCTATCGGTCAGGCAGAAAAATCCCGCGACCACGCCGCCGTAGGTCAAAACGCGGCAGCTTCCGTTTTCAATGTCGGGCAGAAAATCCTCAGGCGCGGGATATTCGCCCTGCCACTGGTCCACCCTGTGCTTTTTGAGATAATTTCTCGCCTGACGCACTATGAGCATGATGCTCTCAAGGTCGCCTGCGCTTGCTGCGCGGCACTCCACAGGCTTTGTCAGCTTCATGCGGCTGCGCTCTTTGTTTATCTCCTCAACGAGCTTTATATCGTCCTTATCGGTAAGCTCAAGCTTTGCATACATATCGGGGCGCTTATCCATCGTGCGCTCAATGCTTTTTTTGCGCCGCCAGCGCGCGACCGCGGCATGATCGCCGCCGAGCAGTACCTTTGGCACCTCCCTGCCCTCCCAGACCTCGGGTCTGGTGTACTGCGGGTACTCGAGCAGGCCGTCCCAATGGCTCTCGCCGGTGAAGCATTCCTCGTCGGAAAGAACTCCCGGAACGAGCCTGCACACCGAGTCGGCGACCGCCATCGCAGCGAGCTCGCCGCCCGTGAGCACAAAGTCGCCCAGTGAAATTTCCTCATCAACGCACTGCTCTATAAAGCGCTCGTCAATGCCCTCATAGTGCCCGCAAACGAGCACGAGATGGTCATAGTCGTCGCGCAATCTGCGCGCAGTCGCCTGGTCATAAGGCTTGCCCTGCGGGGACATATAGATAACACGGCTGCGCATATCCTTTGCAGTTGACATAATATCGTCAAGACAGGATTTGAGCGGCTGCGCCATCATAACGCAGCCCCAGCCGCCGCCGTAGGGATAATCGTCCACCTGGCACTGCTTGTTTTCGGTATAGTCCCGAATTTGTACGCAATTTATCTCGATTATGCCCTTTTTTGCCGCTCTTCCGAGGATGCTTTCATGCATTATCGCATTCATCGTATCCGGAAACAGCGTCATTATATCTATTCGCATAGGCTTGTATACCTCTCAGCGTTAAGTTTACATAACATTTTACATTCCCTCGATGAGGCGAACCGTGATAACGCCCTGCTCGGCATCGGTTTTGAGGATAAACTCAGGCACGGCGGGGATCATGTGCTCACTCTCTCCGCGAACGATGTACACCGAGGATGCCGGAGTTTCGAGAATATCCTCCAACACTCCGATGAGCTCTCCGCTTTCATTTTCAACGCGCGCGCCGATTATATCGCAAAGGAAATACTCGCCCTTGCCGAGCTTTGCGTCTGCCCTGTCGATGTGAACGGTTTTATTTTTAAGACTCATGGCGGCGTTTATATCGTCAACGCCCTCCAGCACCGCTATCACAAAGCCCTTGTGCACTCTCGCCGAAAGCATTTTCACGGGCTTTGCGTCTATGTATATCGTCTTAAAGCGGCGCAGAAACTCAGGGCTGTCAAGCCAAACCTGAATTTTGACCTCGCCACGAACGCCGTGGGTGTTAACTATCTTTCCCGCCTCGATGTACTGCTGCTTTTCCATGCGAAAACCTCCATAGGATATCAGTATATAATTTACCATAAATCAGAGCGTTTAACAAGCAAAACAGGTATAAAAAAAGCAGAACGGAACTTTCCGTTCTGCTTTTTATCAGTCCATAATATCGACTGAGACCTTCTTGCCCTGTCTCTGGGCTACAGCCCGCATGAGTATACGGATCTCTTTTACGATCCTGCCCTGCCGGCCAATGACCTTGCCCATGTCCCCGTCAGCTACGCGTACTTCATATACGGTCTCGCCGCCGTGAACGCGCTCGGTCACAGATACTTCGTCAGGTTTCTCGACGAGGCTCTGTACGATATAGGTCAAAAGTTCTTTCATGCCGGTAGTTACTCCTTGTTAGGCCTCGACTTTGGAAAGCAGGCCGCGTACGGTCTCGGTAGGCTGTGCGCCGTTGGATATCCAATACTTTGCACGCTCCATATCGACCTTGATCTTCTGCTCGCCTTCTGCCATGGGGTCATAAGTGCCGAGCTCCTCGATGAAACGACCATCGCGGGGGCTGCGGGAGTCTGCAACGACGATGCGGTAGAACGGTGCCTTCTTTGCACCCATTCTGCGAAGTCTGATCTTTACCATTTATCTTTCACCTCCATAATTTTTTCTTTATATTATATTACAAGCGCTTTCGCGCCGGTAAACTAAGTTAAAGCCTGAAGCCGCCCAGTCCGGGGAAGCCGCCTCCGCCCATGCCGCCGAGCTTTTTCTGAAGCTTTTTCATGTTCTTGCCGGAGAGCTGCTTCATCATGCCCTGCATTGCGTCAAACTGCTTGAGCAGGCGGTTTATATCGACGACCGATGTGCCGCTGCCGGCAGCGATGCGCTTTTTGCGCGAGGCATTGAGGATAGACGGATCATCGCGCTCTGCCTGAGTCATGGAAAGGATTATCGCCTCAATGCGCGCAAGGCCCTTATCATCAAACTTTGCGCCCTTGAGCGCCTTTGCGTCGAGCCCCGGTATCATGCCCGCCAGATCGTTTATATCGCCCATACCCTTGAGCGAGCGCATCTGGTCGAGATAATCCGACAGCGAGAAGCGGTTTGCCTTCATCTTCTCCGCCATCTCGAGAGCCTTTTTCTCATCAAAGCTCTGCTCGGCTTTTTCAATAAGCGTGAGCACATCGCCCATGCCGAGGATGCGCGACGCCATACGGTCGGGGTAAAACGGCTCGATCTGGTCGAGCTTTTCGCCGACGCCGATAAATTTTATCGGCTTGCCGGTGCTTGCCTTTATCGAAAGCGCCGCACCGCCGCGCGCATCGCCGTCAAGCTTTGTGAGCATGACGCCGGTGACACCGAGAGCATCGTTAAAAGCGTTTGCCGCGTTGACGGCATCCTGACCGGTCATCGCATCGACAACGAGCAGTATCTCGCTCGGCTCGACAGCATCACGGATATTTTTAAGCTCCTGCATGAGCTGCTCATCAATATGAAGTCTGCCGGCTGTGTCGAGAAAAACAAGGTCGTTGCCGTGCTTTTTCGCATGCTCTATCGCAGCCTTGGCAATGTCCACAGGATCGGTGGTGCCCATCTGGAAGACGGGAATGTCAAGCTGCTTGCCGACGGTTTCGAGCTGTTTTATAGCCGCGGGACGGTAAATGTCGCAGGCTGCCAGCAGCGGGCGCTTGCCCTGCTTGCGCATATAAGCAGCCAGCTTTGCGCCGTTTGTCGTTTTGCCTGCGCCCTGAAGACCGACGAGCATGACAACGCTCGGCGACTTTGAGCCGATGGTGAGGCGCTGGTTTTCGCTGCCCATGAGCTTTATAAGCTCTTCATTAACTATTTTTATGACCTGCTGTGCCGGAGAAAGCGCTTCGAGCACATCCGCACCCGAGGCTCGCTCGGTCACACTTTTTGTAAACTCCTTGACGACCTTATAGCTGACATCAGCCTCCAGAAGCGCCATGCGCACTTCCTTCATTGCCTCCTTGACATCAGCCGCAGTCAGTCTGCCCTTGCCGCGCAGCTTTTTAAAGGCAGCGGACAGCTTGTCGGATAACGATTCAAATGCCATGCTATCTGCCTCCTATATTTTAAGTCCCTCGAGCTTTCTGAAAATGCCCTCATCGGAAACGCCGATGGCTTTAAGCTCGCATTCCAGCTCGTCTATCTGAGCATTGCGCTCGAGAAAACGCTTTATAAGACCCGTTTTCTCCTCTATCTCTGTCATCGCGGTCTCGGCGCGGCGGATTATATCCCAAACACCCTGCCTCGATATTCCGCACTGCTCGGCGATCTCACCGAGCGACAGATCCTCGTTATAGCGGAGGTCAAAGTACTCACGCTGTTTGTCCGTAAGCAATTCGCCGTAAAAATCAAACAGCATCGAACGCATGACCGCACTGTTTTTCACGGCGCACCTCCCTGTAAACGCAATTCACTTTACAGAGTATAGCATCGCCCGCCACGCCTGTCAAGTATTTTTTCTTGTCACCGTGCCGCGAATATATCCTTACATTTATGGTAAAACTTATTGCATTAATATGAGCTAAGGAGAGCTTTATGGACAGCAAAAATAACGGTACGCTTTTTGACCGCGCGGCAAGCTGTGCGCGCCTGTGCAAGCCCACCGGTCTGCAACCGTGCAGCGATATAAAAACGCCGCTTAGAAAGAACATTTCGGAGATAAACTCCGTGTACCGGCTCATAGAAGGGCGGTTCGGCTCTAAGGCAAGCATACCGGCTGCCTGCCAATGGCTTTTGGATAACCGGTACATTGCGGTGCGCGAGGCTAAAAGCGCGTTCGGCGGGCTCGACCGGTGCCGCAGGCTGCGCGCCGGTGACGACGGCATCATCCTCGTCTGCATGTCTCGGGATATGCTCCATGCCTGCGGGCTGAGCATAAGCGAGGACTCGATAATAGAGTATCTGCGCGGCGCGCAAAGCATTGCGGCGCTCCCGCACGAGGAGCTGTGCCTGTTCCCTGCCGTTTTGCGTTCGGAGCTTGTACGCGAGCTTGCCGAGCTGTGCTCAAAGCTGCGCCAAAGCGCGGAGCCCGACGAGCTGACGGATAAATTCGCGGCGGTTTTTACATCGCTGCGGCTTATATCGGGGCTCCAATGGCAGAGCATCATAGAGCGCTCGGACACGGTAGAAAAGATATTCATGGCAGACCCGTCAGGCGTTTATCCGCACATGGATGAGCAGAGCCGCGCGCAGTACCGCATAAGGCTTGCAGAGCTTGCGAAGAAAAACGGCACTGCCGAGGACGCGATGGCGCGGAGCATACTCTCCGAGTGCCAAAAGGCTGAGGGCGATGCGCGGCATATAGGCAATAAGCTTTTCAAAACCGGTGATACGCGCAGGTCGGGGGCATATTACATCGCGGCAAATGTGCTGCTGACATTGTTTTTATCGCTGCTGTGCGGGTTTTTATCCCACAGCGCGGCAGCCGCGCTGCTTCTGCTGCTGCCGTTATCGGAGCTTACAAAAACGCTGCTGGATTATATTCTGCTGTTATCGGTCCCGCCGCGCAGACTGCCGAGGCTGGATGTTTCCGCCGGCGTTCCCGACAAGGGCAGGACCATATGCGTGATCTCGGCGCTGCTCGGCAGCGGGGACAGCGGGCGCAAATTTGCCAAAAAGCTTGAGGAATACTACCTTGCAAACCGCAGCTGCGGAAAAAACCTTACCTTCGGCATACTTGCCGACCTCCCCGAGGCGGACGCTCCGGAGTCTCCCGAGGATGAGAAAATAATAGCCTCGGCTGCCGCCGCCATTGACGAGCTCAACGCAAAGTATTCCGGCGGCTTTTATCTTTTCACCCGCGCGAGGGTCGAGGATGCCGGCCGCGGCAAATACTCCGGCAGAGAGCGAAAGCGCGGCGCGATACTTGCGCTCGCCGAGCTTTTATGCGGCGGGGAAAGCAGTCTGACCGTCCGCTCCGGCGGAGCTCAGGCTCTTTCCGGCACGAAATTCATAGTAACGCTCGACAGCGACACGGTCCCCTCGCCGGACTCGATAGCCGAGCTTATCGGCGCTATGCTGCACCCTCTGAACGCACCGGTGCTTGATACGGAGACCATGAGCGTTATATCCGGTCACGGACTTATACATCCGCGCATGTGCGTTTCGCTTCATTCCGCCGCTGCGACGGATTTTTCGCGCATATTCGCCGGCATAGGCGGCACCGAGCCCTACAGCTCGCTGTGCGGCGAGGTGAACATGGACCTGTTCGACCGCGGCGGATTTTCCGGCAAGGGGATAATGGATGCCCGCGTGCTGCTTGCGGTGACGCGCGCGCACATTCCCGACGGTCGCGTGCTCTCGCACGATGCCCTTGAGGGGGCTTATATGCGTGGCGGATACATGAGCGATGTCGAGTTTTCCGACGATTTTCCCTCCTCCCCGCTGGCCTATTACCGGCGCAGTCACCGTTGGATACGCGGCGACTGGCAGAACTCGGCGTGGATATTTGACGGAGCGTCGCCCCTGCCCGACATTGAGCGGTGGAAGCTGTTTGACTCGCTGCGCCGCAGCCTTATAGCGCCTGCGACCTTTGCCGCGATATTCGCGGGGCTCATGTTCAAGGCGGCGGGACTGACGGTCGCTGCGTGGGCGGCGCTTATAGCGCTCGCGTCCGGACTGCTGATATCGCTTGCCGAGCTTGCGTCACAGAAGCCGGAGGTGCTGTCGGCAAGGTATCACAGCCGCGTTTTGTCCGGCATCGGAAGATCCGTTGTGCAGACGGCATTCAGGCTGTGGTTTCTGCCGTATGAGGCGTGGATATGCGTTTCGGCAGCTGCGACCGCGCTGTGGCGGATGCTCATAAGCGGCAAAAGTCTGCTCGAATGGGAAACGGCGGCGCAGGGCGAAAAGAAAAAGCACGGGCCCGCGGCCTACTATAAAAATATGTGGCTGGCTCCCGCTGCGGGGGTGCTGCTCATCGTGTTTGCGCCTGACATATTCGCAAAAACCGTGGGGCTTATGTGGCTGCTGGCGCCTATCGCGGCGGTATCGCTCGCGCTGCCCTCAAAGCCCGCGCGTGAGCTGCCTGCGGACGACAGGCAGTATCTCCTCGGCTGCGCACGCGAAATATGGGGCTATTTTGCTGTCATGTGCACGGAGCAGGACAATTTCCTGCCGCCGGATAATTTTCAGCAGCAGCCGCCGGTGGGTATTGCCCACCGCACCTCGCCGACGAATATCGGGCTTGCGCTCGTTTCGGCGCTGTGTGCCCATAAGCTTGGCTTCATAAGCGAGAAAGAGCTTGAGCGCTTTGTCGGAAACATGCTGGAAACGCTCGAAAAAGTGCCGAAATATGCAGGGCATCTCTGCAACTGGTACGACACGCGCACGCTGCGTCCGCTTGAGCCGAAATACCTCTCCACCGTTGACTGCGGCAACCTGTACGCCTGCCTTACGGCGCTTAAAAACGGACTTTCCGAAATCGGACTGCATGAGCTTTCCGAGCGCGTGCAGCGACTGATGTCGCCCATGGATTTTTCTATCTTCTACAATGAGCAGCGCGGGCTTTTCCACATCGGCATAGACCTTGAAAAGGGTGCGGCATCGTCCGGACTTTACGACCTCATGGCAAGCGAGGCGCGACTGACGAGCTACATTGCGATAGCCAAGGGCGATGTTCCCCGCCGTCACTGGCGCAGGCTTGCCCGCGTCGAGCGCAGCATGGCGGGCTATCGCGGCATGGCAAGCTGGACTGGCACAATGTTTGAATACCTCATGCCGGAGCTGTTTCTGCCGCTCATGCCGGACAGTCTGCTGTATGAAACGGCAAAGTACTGCCTTTTCGTTCAGAAGCAGCGGCGCAGCCACACCGGACTCTGGGGAATTTCCGAAAGCGCGTTTTTCTCGCTCGACCCCGCGCTGAATTACCGCTACAAAGCCCACGGCTGTGCGCATCTTGCGCTCAAGCGCGGTCAGGACAGCGAGCTGGTCATAGCGCCTTACGCTGCGTTTCTTGCGCTAATCGTTGAGCCCAAAAGCGCCATTGCCGATCTCAGGCGCATGGAAAAGGAAAACCTGAGGTCGCGCTTCGGCTTTATTGAGGCTGTAGATTTCACACCCTCGCGCTGCCGCAGCTCCGACGGCGAGAAGGTTCTCTGCTACATGGCTCACCACCTCGGCATGAGCATAATCGCCGTAACAAATCTCGTTTCAGGCTCCTGCATACAGGGCTATTTCATGCAGCAGCCGGAAATGTCGGCATACCGCAGCCTGCTCGAGGAAAAGGTTCCGCTCAGCTCCGCGGTGCTCCCCCTGAGCGAAAGCGAGAGCGAAAAGCCGCGTAAGGGCGAGAGTTTACAATGGGAAAAGCGCGGCTCGGATGTGAACTTCGTTCAGCCGGAGTGCACAGTGCTGTCAAACGGCATCTATAATATTATGTTAACCGAGAGCGGCATAAGCAGCTCAAGCTGCGCCGAAATGCTCGTATACCGTGCGCCGTTTAAGCAGCTCGGCGGCGGTCAAGGCGTTTCGCTCAATATGCTCCGCGGAAATGAAAGGCTGTCACTGCTGCCCGATCCTACGAACAAGGTTCCGTTCATGTGGGAGTTTTCGGAGATTTCATGCACATTTTCCTGTGTATACGATGACTTTACCGCGCGCAGCGGCATAGCCGTCTCCGGCGCGGACAACGGCGAGGTGCGTCTTGTTGAGCTGTTTGCGAAAAATAATATTGAGGATGCCGCAATAGAGCTGTCCTTTGAGCCTGTGCTTGCCGATGCTTGTGATTATGTAAACCACCCCGCATACTGGCGGCTCGGCATTGAGGCTAAAACAGACGGCAACTGCCTTATGCTGCACCGTCTGCGGCGCGGCAGGCAGAATGACGCGTGGCTGTGCATTAGCTGCGATAAGACCATGACTGCGCGCGCCGGCAGGATCGCCGACGATGGCTACCTCTCAGAGCCGTTCGTGTGCGCGGCGGTGAATATATCGCTGAGACGCGGCGAACGGATGAGCCTGCGCTTTGCCGTATGCGTCGGCTCGACACCCGAGGAGGCTTACTCCGGCGTGCAGCATATGCTCGCCATAGGTCCTGCCGAATACGGGGCAATGGTTTCTGCCTGCGCGGGCATAACGCGCATGAGCGCAAAGGATGTTGACGGGGCGATGCAAATGCTTTCAAGGCTGAGGTTTATAAGCGCGGCAAAGCCCTTCCCCGCCAAAAGCGCGCTCTGGCGATACGGCATTTCGGGCGATATGCCGATCATCTGCTGCTCGGGCGACGAGGATGTTGAAACGGTAACGCGGCAGTTTTGCCTTATAAGGAGCTGCGGCGTGTACGCCGATCTCGTGTTCATAACCGATGAGGGCGGCGAATACCGCCGTCCGGTGTACAGTAAGGTGCGCGATATACTATCGGCTCACGGGCTGGAAGCGCTCATAGGTGCTCACGGCGGCGTTAGGATACTGTCCACGGAGGCACTGCCGGTGATAAGCTCAGCCGCGGCATACACCGTCGGCGAGGAAACCGAAAGCCGCAAATTTGCCTCGGCTCCGCTGCTTCCGGACACCGGTGGACGCGGCGGCAGTTACCAGCCGAAATTCGAGTATGACACCGACGGTAGCTTCATGTTTTATGTAAACCGAGGTCTGCCCGCCAGAGCATGGAGTAATATGCTCACGAACGGTAGGTTCGGCTACATTGCAGCCGACACCGGCATGGGCAATATGTGGTACAAAAACGCACGCGAGATGCGTATTACGCCGTGGGTGAACGATCCATCGGCAGTAAACGGGCCGGAGAGCCTTGAATATATCACCGACAGCGGGCGCTACAGTCTGTTCGCTGCAAATGACGGAGCCGCGTGCCGCGTGAAGTTCGGCTTCGGTTTTGCGGTTTGGGAAAAGAGCTTCGGAAACAGCGGCACGAGGTGCACGGTGTTTATACCGCCGGATGTGGATGCGCGCGTTATGATAATCGAGCTTTTCGGGCAGCAGACCGGCAGTCTCGAGTGGAAAAGCGAGCTTCTGCTCTCGGATAACGACAATGACTATACCGCCGTATCTGCAAATTATGTTAACTCGATATTCACGGCGACCAGCAGCCGCTCGCCCATAGACGGGCTGTGGTTTTCCGCAATGTGCTCTGCGCCCGCGCTTGGGTGGACCTGCGATCTTTTTTCTTATATCCACGGGGAATTTGACTCGCGCACGGAGAAGCTCAGCTATCCCGTATTCGCTGCGCGATATGAGTTCCAACCGGTCACGGTGCTGGTGTGCGGCTGCTGCTCGGAAGATGATCTCATCAAATTATGTAAACCTAACGAGGCGTTTTGCGCGCTTGAGGCGGCGAAGGCGCATTGGCGGAGAGTTGTCCATGCGCTCACGCTGTACGGCACCGGAATCAGCGACCGCTATATGAGCGGCTGGGCGGTTTATCAAACGCTTGCCTGCAGGCTGATGGGGCGGTGCTCCATGTACCAGAGCGGCGGCGCGATCGGCTTCCGCGATCAGCTTCAGGATGCCGTAAACCTCATTCTCATAGATCCCTCGATCGCTAAAATGCAGATACTCGACTGCTGCAAGCACCAGTACCTCGAGGGCGATGTCATGCATTGGTGGCACCGCTCCGCCAGCGGCGACAAGGGCGTGCGAACGCACTGTTCGGACGATCTTTTATGGCTCGTGTGGGCTCTGTGCGAGTACACCGAAAAGACTGGCGATTACTCTATCTGCGATTTATCTGAATATTATGTAAACTCAAAACCGCTTGAAGTCTTTGATGCAGACAGATATGAAACACCCATGCTGTCCGCCTGCGCGGAGAGCGCTATAGACCATGCCCGACGCGCTATAGACTGCTGCATATCGCGCGGAAAGGGTCCGCACGGTCTGCTGTATTTCGGCAGCGGCGACTGGAACGACGGCATGAACGGCATAGGCGGCGAAAGCGTTTGGCTGACATGGTTCTTCGCCTGCTGCGTAAGACGGTTTTCCGAGCTGTTGTCAGTGTTATGTAAACCAGATGCCGAGGTCTTCCGCACCCTCGCCGTCAAAGCCGGAAAAGCGGCTGACGCCGCATGGGACGGTCAGTGGTATCTGCGCGGCTACTGGCCCGACGGCGAAAAGCTCGGCTCGCATTCAAGCGATTGCTGCCGCATAGACTCCATCGTGCAGAGCTGGGCATGCTTCTGCGCCGATGCGCAGAACACACGCGCAGACATTGCCCTTGACAGCGCGCTAAGGCTGCTGTTTGATCGCGAAAATGGCATAGTCAAGCTCTTTGACCCTCCGTTTTCCGGCAGTGGACGCAATCCAGGGTATATCCGCAGCTACGGTCCGGGCTTCCGCGAAAACGGAGGGCAGTACACCCATGCCGCGCTGTGGCTTGCTATGGCGTGCTTCAGGCGTTCGCGCGAAAACGACGGCTGGGCTATACTGCGCGCCATCCTGCCGGAGTGTCACGATCTCAGCCGCTATCTTGCAGAGCCGTTTGTTATCGCAGCCGATGTTTACACCTGCGCATTTCATATCGGCGAGGCGGGATGGACATGGTACACCGGCTCATCGGGATGGTATTTCCGCGTTTTCTGCGAGGAGCTGCTCGGTCTGAAGCTATGGCACGGCGCACTGTATATCCGTCCGAGCCTGCCCGACGGCTTTCCCGAGTGCCGCGTGAGCTGGCGCCCTGTCGGCGGCAAAGCGCACGAGATAATCATAGGCGGCACCATATTTGTCGACGGCGAAAAATACGACGGAAAAGGTATACCATATGCATGAAAAGTGTGATATACTGATTTATTATAAGTCCAAGGAGGTCATGCCATGGATACCATCAGAAAAGAACTGCTCCCCGGCGTGTGGCTCACCGCTCTGCGCAGTGACAAGTTCAAGACCGGATGTCTCAGCGTCAGCCTGCTTACTCAGCTTGACAGGGAAACTGCGTCGTTAAACGCGCTCATCCCCTATGTTCTCAGGCGAGGCAGCCGTTATCACAGCGACATGCGCACATTAGCCTCCGAGCTTGACTCGCTTTACGGCAGCTATATTGAGCCCGTCGTTCGCAAGATAGGCGAGATACAGTGCATCGGTTTTCTGTCGAGCTTTGTTGACGAGGCATATCTTCCCGCAGGCAGCGGCGTTTTTGAAAGCACCGCAAGGCTCACCGCCGAGCTGCTGCTAACGCCGGTGACCAAGGGCGGGCTGCTGCTTCCGGAGTATGTCGAGAGCGAAAAGGAAAAGCTCAAGGACGAGATACTCAGCAAGCTCAATAACAAGCGGGCATATTCGCTCCAGCGGCTCATCGAGCAGATGTGCTGCTTTGAGCCCTTTGCCGTTTCCCGCTACGGCAGCGAGGACGCGGTCGAGAGCATACACTATCAGAAGCTCACAAAGCACTATCGCAGTCTCATCATGTCCTCCCCCGTTGAGATATTCTACTGCGGCAGCTTGAGCGCGGATAAGGTCGCCGATGTGCTGTCCGACGCACTCAGCGGAATGCCCAGAGGCGAGATCAATTACGATATAGGCACCGATATACGCATGAACGCGGTCGAGGAAAGCGTTCGCAGCTTTTCCGATGAGCTGTCGGTCGCACAGGGTCAGCTTGTTATGGGCTACCGTCTCGGCGAGTGCATGGACGATATGGATATTGCCGCGCTCTACACCTTCAACGCCGTTTTTGGCGGCAGCGTCACCTCAAAGCTTTTCATGAATGTGCGCGAAAAGCTGTCGCTTTGCTATTACGCAAGCTCATTGCTGGACACTCACAAGGGGCTGATGATAGTCTCCTCGGGCGTTGATTTTGACAAATTCGACGCCGCCAAGGCCGAGATAGAGGCTCAGCTCGACGCCGTTCGCAGGGGCGATGTAACGAAGGAGGAGCTCAACGCAGCTAAAAGCAGCGTTGCCTCGGATCTGCGCGCCATGATGGACTCGCAGTACAGTCTCGAGGGCTTCTACCTTGCAAACACCATTGACGGGCTGGATTTCGACCCGTCGGAGCTCGCCGCGGCAGTAGAATGCGTTGAGCTTGACAGCGTTGTTGAGATTGCAAACAGCGTTGTGCCGGATGCGGTGTACTATCTGCGCGGCTGCGAGGAGGTAAATTCGGATGAAGCATAAAAGATATGAAAAGATCGGCGAGGATCTCTATTCCGGTCAGCTGCACAACGGGCTGCAGATAAATGTTGTCACAAAGCCCGACTTCAAGCTGGCTTACGCCGTTTTCGCAACTAACTACGGCGGAGCGCACAGGCGGTTTTACCTCGGCGGGCAGATGCACGATACCCCCGCGGGAGTTGCGCATTTTCTCGAGCACAAGATGTTTGATATGCCCAACGGCGACAATGCGCTTAGCATTCTCTCCGCAAACGGCGCTCAGCCCAACGCCTTTACCTCCAGCGGCATGACCGCCTATCACTTTGACTGCACCGACGGATTTGAGGAAAACCTGCGTATGCTCTTAAAATTCGTCTCGACTCCGTATTTTACGGACGAGACCGTTGCCAAGGAGCAGGGCATAATCGGTCAGGAGATATGCATGGTCGAGGATAACCCCGGCTATGTAGTTTATAACCGGCTCATGCGCATGCTTTATGAGCACAATCCGATACGCGATCAGGTCGCAGGCAGCATAGAGAGCATCGCCGAGATCACCGCGGAAACGCTTTATAACTGCCACAAGGCATTCTATGCCCCGTCGAACATGACGCTGTGCGTTGCCGCCGACTGCGATCCCGAGCGCATATTTGACATTGCAAACGAAATGCTGCCGCGCGACAGAGCCGAGATACCCAAGGCGGACATGGGTCCTGCCGAGAGCGATATGCCCGCAAAGACCTATAACGAAGAGTTCATGGAGGTCTCCGCGCCGCAGTTTCTCATCGGCGCAAAGGTAAAGCCCGCGACGAACGGCGACGCGCTTTTAAGGCAGAAGCTCACCGCCCAGCTTGCCATACGCACGCTGTTCGGAACCTCCGGCGATTTCTACAACCGCCTGTACTCCGACGGCACGCTCAACCGCGACTACGACTATGAGATAGACTATGCCGCCGGTACCGCAACGATAATCCTCGGCGGCGAGAGCGACAAGCCGCAGGCAGTTCTTGAAGAGATAAAGCGCGAGATAAGCAATGTTTCGGAAAACGGGCTTGACAAAGCCGCGTTTGAGGCTGCAAAGCACTCCTCCTTCGGCTCAAGACTTCGCGGTCTTGAGGATTTCGACAACATTTGCCTTGCACTGGTCGACGGAGTTTTCGGCGGCTACTGCGCGCTCGACAGCTTCAGCATACTTGATAGCATAAGCATAGAGGAGTGCGAGTGCTTCCTTAACTCGTTCATGGCAGCCGACAGGCTCGCCCTGAGCGTTATATCCCCCGTAAAGGACTGATAACATGGGCTTTTTTACCTCAACGATGCTGCGCGATGCCTCGATAAGCTTCCCCATGCTCGGCGATTGGAGCATTGATCCACCCTACAGCTTTTCGGTGTTCGGCTTCGAGATATACCTCTACGGAGTTATAATCGCAGCCGGATTTATACTTGCGGCACTGTTCTGCGCAAGGCAGGCGGCGAAATTCGGGCTGAGTTCCGACGATTTGTTTGACTTCGTGATATGGCTCATCCCCACCTGCATAATCGGCGCAAGGCTCTACTATGTGCTGTTTAAGCTCGATTATTATATCGCAAATCCCGCAGAAATCTTCTCCGTGCGCGACGGCGGACTTGCCATTTACGGCGGCATAATCGCCGGTGTCATAACCGGCATACTCGTGTGCCGGAAAAAGAAGATACCAGTCATGGCGCTAGGCGACCTCGCGGCGTTCGGGCTGCTCATCGGGCAGGCTGTCGGGCGCTGGGGAAACTTCATAAACCGCGAGGCGTTCGGCGCACAGACGGGCATTTTCTGCCGCATGGGTCTCACCACTCCGTTTGGAGAGACAATATATGTGCACCCGACATTTCTGTACGAAAGCCTTTGGAATTTCATAGGGCTCATAGTACTTTACATTCTGCTCAGACGCGGTAAGCGGCAGTACGACGGTCAGTTTTTCTGCCTGTACATATTCTGGTACGGCCTCGGCAGAGCCTGGGTCGAAGGACTCAGAACGGACAGTCTGTATATCGGCTCGACGGATATACGCGTTTCTCAGCTTTTAGCCGCGATAAGCGCGCTCGCCGCAGCCGTCATACTCATAGTTAACCTCAGAAAAAAGCACTCGCCCGACGAGCTTTTCGTAAACCGCAGCACGCGGCTCAAAAAAGACGACGGGCAGGAAAGGAGCGAAAGCAATGGCTGATTACAAGAGCATAATCAAGGGAACAATAAACAGCGTTACGAACAAGGCAAAGCAGTATGTCGAAAGCGGCGGTCTTAAAGACGCTTACGATAAGGGCAGCACCGCCGCGAGATGCTATGCGAACATCGCAAAGCTCACATTGCAGATAAACGGCGAGCTCGAGGAGCAGAAAAAGGTTTTCATCGAGATAGGCCGCCTCTGCTACGACGAAAACCGCGACTATCCGCAGGGAAACTATGCTCCCCTGTTCGACGAGCTCAAAGCAATCGACGAGCGTATAGAGGTAATGCGCGAGGAGCTCGAGGCTGCAAAGGCAGCGGTCGATGCCGCCAAAGCAAACGGCGCATCCGGAAACGATAACGCAGTGTTCTACACCATAGACTTTGAGGATACAACCAATGACGAATGATGCTCTTAATAATCTCTACGAGCGCCGCAGCGTCAGGGCATACAAGCCCGAGCAGATAAGCAAGGACGAGCTCGATGCGGTGCTCAAAGCCGGACTGTGCGCGCCTTCGGCTATGAACCGCCAGCCGACCGTTATGCTCGTTGTGCAGGATAAGGAGACCATTGCGCTGCTCTCAAAGCTTAACGCTCAGGTCATGGGGCGCGACATCGACCCGTTTTACGCCGCTCCCACCGTGATAGTCGTGCTTGCCGACCGTACCGTGCCCACACATATTGAGGACGGCAGCCTTGTGCTCGGAAACCTCATGAACGCGGCAAACGCGCTCGGTCTCGGCTCATGCTGGATAAACAGAGCCCGCGAGGTTTTTGAAATGCCCGAGGCGCGCGAGATACTATGCAAAAAGGGCATCGGCGATGAATACATCGGCATCGGGCACTGCATTCTCGGCTACCCCGCCGGACAAGCGCAGCAAGCCCCTCCCACACGAGAAGACAGAGTATATTCCATCTGACAATATAAAAAATAAAAACTACCCGATGTCGGGTAGTTTTTATTTTATTTTTTAGTTATGCTTTTTCTTTTTTCCGCTGACAGACAGCCCTCTGATGGTATGACCCTGTCCGTCAAAGATATGGGTGTATGGATGGTCTTCCGTCCCGATGGGCGTCCATGCTTCATTTTCAAGATCAATGTCGTTTTCCAGCACGGCGCAGGCGTCGGCATACATGGTGTTGACCCATTTGCTTAGCCATTTTAACCCTTCGGCGGTGAAGATGCGGAAGGGACTGTTCTCCGTGCCGCTGCCCATAATAACACCTGCATTAAATGTTCCGGTGATCTCATTGTCGGAATAGTTAGCAACAGCGTTGAATGTGCCGCCGGTGATGGTGCTGCCCTGATGGTTATAAACGACATCAAAGAACCTGCCGCCGTGCTGCCGATCCGTCCATCAGCGTCAGTTCGGCGCCTGCGTTGATATATAAGGCGTCACGAGCTTTTGATCTTTTCAGCTCATAGCCGCTTACTTTTAGTCCGTTTTACTCTATACCTTGCAAAGAAAACTCAAATCGCATGGCAAGCGTCTCGAATAATTTCTGCATAACTTGTTCTGAAATTGCGCGTATATCAAGTCCCTCGACAAAGGCGATGGCTTGCTCGATATCGTTTTTCGGGACATTGTATGCCCTGAGGGTCATGGTGAGAAACAGACGAAGCTTTTTCTCAAGCGTGAGCTCATCATCGCACGGATGTGCCATGTAGCCGCGCATTATGCTCGCAGAGCCTATCTCCATGCAGTAAAAATCGTGCGGCGTAAGCTCCGGTTGATACGGGGAGAACAGCTGATACAGCTCCTTTGCGGTCTCGCGGAAAATGAAATCGGATGCCTCGCGCTGGGTGTACGCCTCTATATATATCTCGCGCAGGTTTTCGTTAAGCTCGGTGAGCGTCATCTGAATGGCGGTTTCCACCGCATAGATGCAGACCGGCGGAAGGTCGGCCTCTGCCGCACTTCTTGCCTCGGCAAACTGATTTGAAAACATAAACTCCACAAGCTCTGTCAGAACTCCGTCCTTTGCGCGGAATATATTCTGAAACGAGCTGTAGGAAACATTGGCCTTTTCGACGATCTCAGCCAGCGTGGTTCTTTTGTATCCCTTTTCGAGAAACAGACGCACACACACGGTGAGTATCCGCTTTTTTGCCGGCAAACTCGCACTTGTAATGGCTATTATGACCACTCCTATTCTCCGTTTGGTTTATACACCAGCATTTTAGCATATTAGCTATTCAAGTGCAATGATTTTTTCGGGCAAAACAAAAACCGGAGCAGAGCTCCGGTTTTTGCATTGTTCAGTTCATCATAACGGGTACTTTGAGTACGAATTTATTGCAGTAGCGCGAGAGGAATGCCGCGACCTGAGCGCGGGTGGCAGTGCCCTGCGGCGTGAGCGTAGTATCGCTTGTGCCGTTTATTATGCCTGCTCCTATGCCCCACTGGAATGCCTGAGTCATGCCGCGGGATATTTGCAGAACATCGGAGTAGCCGAGGATATTAGTGCTGTCGTACTGCGAAACATCGTCGCCGGCATAGTTCTTGGCATAGCGGAAGAGCATGGTTATAAGCTGCTCGCGCGTTATGCTGTTATTCGGACCAAAAGAGGTCGCAGAATAGCCGTTTACTATTCCGTAGGCAACGCCCCAGCGCACGGCATCGTAATAGTAGCTTCCGCTCGGAACATCGGTGAACTGGCAGGTACCTCCCGGCATCACCGGCGAGCCGGACAGGCGCCACAGAACGGTTATGAACTGGGCGCGGCTCGTCTGCTCATCGGGAGAAAACAGCGTGTCGCTCGTTCCCTTCATAAGTCCCATGCTGCACGCGAAGCGGACATTGTTGTAATACCAGTCATCGCGCGTTACATCCGTGAAGCTCATGCGGTAGCTGTCGTAATCCTGATTTGCGGTCTTTGCAAACAGGGCAGTTATACTGTGATCCTCGCCGAGGCTCACGAATGTGTAATAGCCGTTCTCATCAAGGCTCACGCTCTTGCCGTCAACGAGTACATTCTTTATGTAGTACCCGCTGCTCGGCGTTACCTTGAAGCCGAGGCTCTCACCCTTTGCGGCATTTATGGATTCGGGGCTTATGCTGCCGCCCTCAGACTGGATGACGGTTATCTTGAGGTTATACACCGGCTCGTCGTTATCGTCGTAGAAATCATCGCCGGGGTACGGATCATCGCGGTCGCCGAGGCGCCATGTTGGGGTGAAGGTCTTTGCGGTGGGGACATCGACGGTGCTGCCGGCGGGATAGGTGTTCGTGCCGTCGGACCAGCCGGTAAAGTGGTAGCCCTGATAGTAGATAAACGGGAGGCTGACCTTGCCGTTATCATCCTCAAGCACGCCGACCATGCGGCTACCCTTATTGCGGTCGAGCGTTGCGTTTCCGATCTTTATGGTGCCGTAATCGTACACCTCGGCTCCGCCGGTGGTTCGGATGCGGGCGTTTTTCTCTATATTGAGAATCGCCTTCTCGTGCACGGTGAGCTTGCTTCCGCCGGGGATCTTGTGCGGATTTCCGGAGTCAAGAGCGGCGTTTACGATAAACTCGCCGTTACGGAGCGTGAGGTCATACGCCGAGGGATCGTCCGTCTTTTTGATCTGGATGGTAAGGCTCTCCTTACCGTAGATCTCGCTGTTGCACGAATCGTCGGCATTGCGGTTTGAATAGATAAACTTCTTTCCGTCGAGGTTTATAAGTCCGCTGTCTTTAATGATATATGTGCCGAGGAGCTGATTGAGGCTCTTGACGGACACATTGGACATGATGATAAGCGAGAAATCGGAGGTGTCGATGGTGACATCATCGTCAAGCGTTATATCTTCTCTGTTCTTGAGCTGAGAGTTTACAAGAAGCTTTACCGTGCCGCCGCCCTCATAGGCGTTTGCATCCTTCACGGCGGTGACGACCGAGTAATACTGCTTGCCGTTAAACTCCGCCTGAGCGACCTTGTAATCGTGCTCGCCCTTGGTGTTCGATGCCGAGATGAGCACCGGAAAGCCGGTAACACCCATAAGGTAGTACTCCTCGGAGTCGCCTATGCCCCAGTAGCAGTAGTTTATCTCGGGGTGAGCATCGACATAGAGCTTGAGCGCGCTGGAGGCATTCTTTGTGCGGGTGCCCTCAACGGTGACATAGTCGCCGAGGATGCACACGCCGCCGGTGCCGTTAAAGCTCTGCACCGTGGGGTAGATAACGCTGTAGTCACCGTCGCTGGGGTAGCCCTGCTGGCAGGAGCCGTACAGGTAATAGCAGTACTGAAGCTTTGTGCCGACCGGTGCGCCTGCTATCGCACCGTAGGTAGAAGCGCCGATAACTGCGCCGTAGCTTGTGCAGTTTATGACGGTGCCCATATTGCCGCCGCCGATTATGCCGCCGGTGTTGGCAGCGCCCGCGACCTCGCAGCTCGTCCAGCAGTTTGCTATGGTGCCGAAGTTAAAGTCGGCGCATATCGCGGCGGTGTTAACGCCCTTTGCCGTTACAGAGCCGCTTATGCCGAGGTTCTTGACCACGGCATCAGTGCCGGTGACCTGCCCGAAGAAGCCCTGATCGTCGGCATAGCTTGAAATGTAAAGGTATTTTATCGTATAGCCCTGACCGTCGAATATGCCCTTGAACGGATCCTTGACCGTGCCGACGGGAGTCCACGAGGTACCGCTGGCTGCCGAATAGGTATAGCTCATGTCGATGTCGCGGGTCATGAAGAATATGATTCTGCGGGTCTTATAGCCCTCGTTTACATACTTTCTGAAGGCTATGAGATCATCCATGTTGCTTATGCTGTAGCAGCCGCCCTCAACGCCGTCGCTTCGAGTGCTGTAAAGGGCGCTCATGGTGTTCGTTGCGGTGTAATCGCCGCAATAATCCTTATCCTCCTCGGGTCCGTTTACAGAGGGGTTCATGAGCACGGGGAAATATCCGTTTGCGCCGGGTATCTCGTTTATTGACGAGGCTATATGCCATGTGCAGTAAAGCTCGTTATCCTGCTTGTAGACCCAGCTGTTTAACGCCTCGAGCATATCGTCGCCCGTGTAGCTGTCAACGGTTATCGCCTTCTGAAGCGTGCACTTCTGATCGCCGTCGATGTCGTATCTGAAGTACATGCAGTCGTTAAAAACGCTGTCCTTATCCGTTTTGTTGCAGAAATCATCAATAAGCCCATACAGATAGTAGCAGTTGCTGATGGTCGAGCCGTTCGATCTGCCGACAAAGCCCGCCTTTTCACCCTCATCGCTGGTGGTGTACAGCGGTCCGTAGGCTGCGCAGTTGGATATTGTGGAGTTGTGAGCATAACCGACGATGCCGCCGACCTCGGTGGACGCCTGGATTATGACGGACGACCAGCAGTTTTCGATCGTACAGCTGTTTGCTCTGCCGACGATGCCGCCGACCTCGTCGTCTGCGAGCATTTCGCCCGCTACGCCGAGATTCCTGATCGTACTGCCCCAGCACTGACCGAACAGACCCGCCATGTCGATAAAGTCCGACACGATGTAAAGTCCGCTTACCGTGTAGCCGCAGCCGTCAAAATTTCCTCGGAAATATGTTATGGTCTGTATGCCCTGATGGTTATTGAGCGTTGTTCCGATAGGCACCCAGCCCGCACCCTCGACATCTATGCCCTGAGTTGCGATGTTTATATCATCCGTCAGGTAGAAGTTTGCATTCTTTGTCGAGTAGCCCTCCTGAACATACTTTGACAGAAGTCCCATCTCGTCGCCGGTGGATATGCTGTAGTTGCCGCCGGCTATGGCATCGGTCTTGCTGTCATAGAGCTCGGTCATGGTGGCTGTGCGCTTGTATATGACATTGTATGGATTATCCGTGCGGTCGAGCTCCTCGTCGGTCTCCTTTATGTATTCAAGCTGAGAGGGATCGTTATAATAGATATGTGCCGGAAATGTGCCCCGCAGACGCGCAATGCTCTCGGGCGACGCATCCTGCTTCCAATGGCGCATATCCTGCTTTGCGCCGAGAGTATCTACCCAGTAGTTGAGTGCATTTAGCACCTTGAGCGTTTTGTTGCCATTTATATTTACCGATCTGGTAAGCGTGTACACGCCGTTTGTGACCTTAAACGGCACATTTATCTGATAATTGCCCTCATCGGGGGTTCCGGACACCGCGGAGTTATCGCTGCTGTAATAGCAGTAGCGGACATTGGTGTTTGCCGTAGCCTCGCCGACGATGGCGCCGTATTTATGGTTATCGGTGGCGTTTGCGTAGAATGCGCAGTTATACACATTGCCGCTGTCGGCATAGCCGACGATACCGCCGGTCGCCTTATCGCCGTTTACATTCATGCCGACCCAGCAGTTTTCCACCGCACCCGCCTTGAGGTAGCCGACGATGCCGCCGGCATACGCGTTCGCGGTTATTCCTCCGCCGACACCGACATTCTTTATGACCGCCTTGGAGCTGTTTACATAGCCGAACAGTCCGGAGGGATCGTTGCACTTTTTGATAATGAGCTCGTTTATGACAAAGCCCTGCCCGTCGAATGTGCCCTTGAAGCTGTTCTGCTCGCTGTTGCCGATGGGTACCCAGCTCTCGCCTTTATAAAACGAGCCGTTTATAACGATGCTGAGGTCTGCTGTCAGGAAGAATGTTGCGCCCTCGGTGTTGTGACCCTCGTTTACGAAGTTTGCGAGCATTTCGAGCTCCTTGACATCGCCGATGCTGTAGCACACGCCCTCCTGTGCATCCGCCTGAGACTCATAGAGGGTAGACATGGGCACGCTGTCCTTATACACAGGCTCCTCTGCGGCATAGCCGGGGTATGCCTGCGCGGGATACTTTCCGCCGGTTCGCTCTATCGTTTCAGCCGACGCGTCAAACACCCACTTGCGCCATTTTGCGCCGCCGTCGGCGGCTATCCACGCGTTGAGAAGCTGCAGGAGGTCGTCGCTCGTGACAGAGCCCACGGTTTTTTCCTCCTCGGTCGGGCACATGGTGGGGCTCGACGCAAATCTCATGGTGTCAACGCTGCTGCTATTGTCTATGCTGCCGATGTTTTTATCCGCGCTGTAATAGGTATAGTACACATCGCTTATCTCGGCATTCGTGACCTTTCCGGCTACCGCGCCGACATTGCCGGTGCCGCTGACCTTGGCATAGTTTGCACTGTTAATTATCTTTCCGCCTGAAACGACCGCCGCCAGACCGCCGTTATTACCGGTGCCGTTTACCTTAACGGCGTTCCAGCAGTTTGCTATCGTTCCGGAAAGGTGCGAGGCTATGCCCGCGGCATCCGCGCCGTTTGATACGCCGTTTACGCCGAGGTTCATAATTGCGGCATCCGTGCCCGCATAGGCAAACAGGTATGTTATGAGCCCTACAACGGCAAAGCCGCAGCCGTCGAGAGTACCCTCGAACGGGTGCTCCGCCGTGCCGATGCCGTTCCATGTGTTTTTGCGCATATCGACATCCGCTTTCAGATAGAAGGTAACGCCCTTCGTGTTTCTTCCGGCGGCGACATAGTCGGCAAGGGCTATGATATCATCGTTATTGACTATTCTGTAGCACTGCCCCTCCGTTGCGTCGGTGGTGGCTTTCAAAAGCTGCTCGACCGAGCCGTCGCAGTCATAGCCGCAGCTGTCGAGCGCCATCGCCGTGGGCGCAATGCCAACAAGTCCGAGCACCATCACCATGCAAAGCAAAACGCTCAGTGCTCTTTTAGCGGTATTTTTCATATGCTTTCCTCCTTGAGGGTGTCATATCGGCGGCATGACCCTGAAAATTGGCGCAAAACGCAAATGGGCATACTATTACCCACTGTCACTTTAAGCTTTAAATATGAGAAAAGAATTAGAGGGCATTGACAAGATTATTCCGTGCAAATAAAATGAGGTAAAATTGTAATTTTAGGGGGACTTTTCGTTGAGAACGCTGGTTGTTGAGGATGAAAAGCATTTAAACAGGATGATCTCGGAGGCGATACTGGACGAGGGGTACAGTGTAGATTCCTGCTTTAACGGACTTGAGGCGCTTGAATTGTGCGAATGCGCAAACTACGATGTCATAGTGCTTGATGTTATGATGCCGAAGATTGACGGCTTTGAGCTCGTGAAAATTCTGCGCGAGCGCGGCTGCAAAGTGCCGGTGGTGTACCTCACCTCGCGCGACGGTGTTGCGGACAAGGTAAAGGGGCTTGAATCCGGCGGCGACTATTACATGGTAAAGCCCTTCGATTTCCGCGAACTGATCGCCGTTATCCATGTCATGACGCGCAAAACGAGCGGCAACCGCTCGAATGTATACGAGATTGCGGATCTGCGCGTTGATACCGCCGCAAAGCGCGTGAACCGCGGCGGTCGTGAGATAGAGCTCACTGCAAAGGAATATGCCCTGCTTGAGTACATGATCCGCAACAAGGGAATGGTGCTCTCGCGCGAGCAGATAGAGAATAACCTCTGGAACTACAAATACGAGGGCGGCTCGAATGTAGTTAATGTATATATCGGCTATCTGCGCAAAAAGATAGACGAGGGCTTTGATAAAAAGCTCATCCGCACCGTTTGGGGCATAGGCTGGGTGCTCAAGGAGGACTGATATGTCGGCTAAGCTGAAACTGACCGTCTGGATAGCGGCTATGATGCTTCTGCTGTCGGTGATAACGCTTGCATTCGTCATTTGGGTGGATGAGGCGGGACTCGTTGACGATCCGGCTGAAAGGCTCGTTAAGACCGTTCTCGACAACGAAAAGAATTTTGAGTACGAGCGCGGTGCCATCGACTGGGACGAGGTCGATTTCTTCACCCGCGGAGTGTACTGCGCGTTTTATGATGAAAGCGGCACTCTCCTGCGCGGACTGACGGTCGATGAATTAAAACCCGCCGATGTTCCGTTCAGCGAGCACGACCTGCAAAGCATAGTAGTCGATGAGGACGAGTTTTTCATATACGATGCTCACCTCGAGATCTCCGGCAACACCATGATCTGGCTAAGGGGCATAGTTCCCGCAAACGACGACTCGGGAGCCGCGCACACCGTTACGATCATGACCTTGATGCTGCTGCCGTTTCTTCTCATAATAAGCATAGGCGGCGGTTGGCTCATAGCAAAGGGCGTGTTTGCGCCCATTGAGAAGATAACCCGCACCGCAAACTCCATAAGCGACGGCAACGACCTTACCCTGCGTATAGCTCTTAAGAAGGGTCCGTCGGAGATGATGGCGCTGTCGGACACATTTGACGGGATGTTCGACCGATTGGAGCGGTCGTTCAAAGCCGAAAAGCAGTTTACATCCGATGCAAGCCACGAGCTGCGCACGCCCATAACCGTTATCCGTGCGAGCTGCGACAGGGCGCTGCGCAAGGACCTCACGCGCGAGGACTTTATGAAGACCATCGGCGTTATCGACGAGCAGGCAAACCATATGTCCAGTCTTGTAAATCACCTGCTCGCCCTCACAAGACTCCAGCAGGGCACGGAGCGCTACACCCTCGCCGAGGGCGATCTCAGCGAGCTCGTGCGCGAGGCGTGCGTGGACTATATGCCGGAGCAGAAGCGCGGGATAACGCTCGTTACCGACATTTCCGACGGCGTTACGGTGAAATTCAACACCCCGCTCATGGCAAGCCTCGTGCAGAATCTTTTGCAGAACGCCTACCGATACGGCAGGGTAAGCGGGCACATATGGCTGTCGCTGAAGACCGTTGACGGGAAAGCCGTTCTCTCGGTGCGCGACGACGGCATAGGCATAGCGCCCGAGGATCAGGACAAGATATGGCTGCGCTTCTGGCAGGCGGATCTGTCGCGCGGCGAAAATGTAGGAAACGGGCTCGGACTGTCGCTCGTAAAGGAGATAGCCGAGCTGCACGGCGGCAGCGTTTCGCTCGACTCTGCCCTCGGCAAGGGCAGCACCTTCACCGTGACAATATAACTGACGGGAGACGAACGCCTACCGGTTTTGACTCCCGTCAGCTATAGCAAAAACCGCTGCGGTCTCAGACCGCGGCGGTTTTAATTATATTAACGAAATCCAGTACCTCGGGAGTGGACTCGAGAGGGTATATAATGCCGTATGGCATGGTGTAGTCCCAGTTCACCGGTATGGTAGTCAAAAACGGGTGGATGTCCTCCCATGTTTCGAGCGTTAGCAGAACATCGTTTTCCTGCGCGGCTGCAAGGTGATGCAGTCGGAGGCCGTCATAGCGGGCTGGGCAAAAAATCACTGTAAATTTTTAAACAGGAGACCAAACCGGTCTCCCGTTTAACTTCTGCTGCATTTTTCAGCATCTATAGACAGAACGAGCATGAGAACGCACAGAGCATCGTCGGGGTTTAAAACATCCACGGCATAGGCATCCGTCCAGTAGCCGAGATCCTTTGATATGGTGGCTACGGTATCGCCGGTCGATGAGGTCACGGTGTAATCCCAGCCGAGTATGTTGCCCTCCACCTGCCAGCCGTTAAAGTCTATCTCAAACTTCGGCTTAAAGAGAGTAAAGCGCTTTGTTATGCAGCCTATGTATTCGTCCTCGCCGCGATATATCTCGAATTTCGGTTCAAACAGCGTAAGCACCCGCTCCTTGACCGTTCCGAGGTGTCTGCCCGAGCTGTCGAGAATGTGCAGGACATGCCCCCATTCGAGCTCGCTTGCGACGGTGAACACGGTGTTTCCCTCTTCATCGCATATATCATAGCTGTCAAGCCACGAGAAAAAGCGCTGCTTTAAAAGCAATTTCATAATGTCACCTCTTTAAAGAGAGCCTGCCCCTCGGGCAGGCTCATATTGTTTATTATTTTGCGCGGGTGGACACTTCTTCCCTGAGCTTTGCGATGAAATCCTCGACCTGCATCGAGCCCTCGTCGCCGCCGGCGCGGGTACGCACGGAAATGGTGCCGTTTTCGGCTTCCTTGTCGCCGACGATGATCATGTAGGGGATCTTCTGGGTCTGAGCCTCGCGGATCTTGTAGCCGATCTTCTCGTTGCGCAGATCAGTCTCAACGCGGAAGCCCTGCTTGTCAAGGCGATTTGCAATGTACTTTGCATAGTCGTCAGCGCGGTCGGTTATGGGCATGACCTTGACCTGAACGGGCGCAAGCCATGTCGGGAACGCGCCGGCAAAATGCTCGGTGATAACGCCGATGAAGCGCTCGATGGAGCCGAACACGACACGGTGGATCATGACGGGGCGGTGCTTCTCGCCGTCGGCGCCGACATACTCGAGCTCAAAGCGCTCGGGAAGCTGCATATCGAGCTGTATCGTGCCGCACTGCCATGTGCGTCCGAGGCTGTCCTCAAGGTGGAAGTCGAGCTTGGGACCGTAGAACGCGCCGTCGCCCTCGTTTATAACGAAGCTCTTGCCCATCTCGGTGATGGCTTCCTTGAGGGTGTTCTGGGCAAACTCCCAATCTTTCTCGTCGCCCATGTGATCATCGGGCATGGTGCTGAGCTCGATCTCATACGGCAGACCGAAGAGCGAATAAACCTCGTCAAAGAGCTTTACGACATTCTTGATCTCGTCCTTCATCTGATCCCATGTCATGAAGATATGGGCATCGTCCTGAGTGAAGCATCTCACGCGGAACAGACCGTGCAGAGCACCGGAGAGCTCGTGGCGGTGGACAAGACCCAGCTCGCCCACACGCAGGGGCAGATCGCGGTAGGAATGCGGCTCGGATTTGTAGACGAGCATACCGCCCGGGCAGTTCATGGGCTTTATCGCAAAGTCCTCGCCGTCGATGACGGTGGTGTACATATTCTCTTTATAGTGGAACCAGTGACCGGAGGTCTCCCAGAGCTGGCGATTGAGGATCATCGGAGTGGAAACCTCAACATAGCCGTACTTCTTGTGTACCTCGCGCCAGTAGTCAATAAGCGTATTTTTAAGGACCATGCCCTTGGGCAGGAAGAACGGGAAGCCGGGACCCTCCTCGGTGAGCATGAACAGTCCGAGCTCCTTGCCGAGCTTGCGGTGGTCGCGCTTTTTGGCTTCCTCTATGCGGGCAAGATACGCGTCGAGCTCGTCCTTTTTCATAAAGCAGGTGCCGTAAACGCGCTGGAGCATCTTGCGGTTGGAGTCGCCGCGCCAGTATGCGCCGGTGCAGGAGGTAAGCTTTATGGCATTGCCCTTGACTCTGCCGGTGGAGTCGAGATGCGGGCCCGCGCACAGGTCGGTGAAGTCGCCCTGCTTGTAAAACGAAATGACGGCATCCTCGGGCAGGTCGTTTATGAGCTCGACCTTGTACGGCTCCTCGCGCTCTTCCATGAACTTTATTGCTTCCTCTCGGGGCAGCTCAAAGCGCTCGAGCTTTATCTTTTCCTTGCAGATCTTGCGCATCTCCGCCTCGATCTTCTCAAGGATCTCGGGAGTTATCGCAAAGGGCGCGTCAAAATCATAGTAAAAGCCGTTTTCTATCGCGGGACCGATGGCGAGTTTTACCTCGGGGTACAGGCGTTTTACGGCCTGAGCGAGGATATGGCTCGTGGTGTGGCGATAGGTGTTCTTAAATTCGGGGTTTTCAAATGTGTACTTATTCTCTTCCATAGTATCTGCTCCTTTACAACAAAAACGCCCCTGACGCACTGCGTCAAGGGCGTAAATACTTTACACGGTTCCACCTTGATAAAACTCATCATGCGCTTAACGGGCGCGGCGCGGAAGCACATTTCCTTGCTTCGGCTCGGGAGCGGTCTCCATCATTTCTCGTGAAAAGACTTGCAGCCTGTGGTCTTTCTCTCTGGGCACTCGAAACGATATCGGTCTCCGTCACTGCTGATTGTCTAATATTATCACCCGAATAGAGTCATGTCAACCGGCAATCAGATAATTTCGCCCCTTTTTCGCATTGCCGCGCGCTGGAATGTCTTGACTATCTCAACGATTATCATGCCGAGCATACCTATGCCCATCGCGATGGCGTACTCAAGCAGCGAAACGGGAGTGAAGCCGAAGGCGTTTGCAAGGAACGGCACCTCGCACACGAGCGTTGTAGCCAAAATGCTGCCGATGGCTGCCAATGTCAGCGCTTTGTTCGATGTGCCCATGGTGAAGATGCAGCCCCTTAGAGAGCGCATATTAAAGCTGTGGCATATCTCGGCCATGGACATGGTGAGAAACGCCATGGTAGTTCCGTCGGCACTGTCGGTTATCGCCCATGTGCCGGTCTCGATGAAATGCCCGACAAAGTATGCCGCGAGCACGAGAGCCGAGATGAGAACGCCCTGATAGGCTATATCGAAGCCCATGCCGCCGGCAAAAACGCCGTCGTTTGCCGCTCTGGGCTTGCGGCGCATAATATCGCCCTCAGCCTTTTCCATGCCGAGCGCAAGCGCAGGAAAGCAGTCGGTGACAAGGTTTATCCACAGAAGATGCACGGGCTTTAGTATCGTAAATCCCAAAAGGGTCGCAACGAAAATGCTTATTACCTCGCTCATGTTCGAGCCGAGCAGGAACTGTATCGCCTTGCGGATATTGTCGTATATCCTGCGCCCCTCCTCAACTGCCCCGACTATGGTAGCAAAGTTATCGTCGGCAAGCACCATATCCGCAACATTTTTCGTTACATCGGTGCCGGTTATGCCCATACCTACGCCTATATCGGCATTTTTTATGGACGGTGCGTCATTTACGCCGTCGCCGGTCATGGCGGTCACAAACCCCGCCCTGCGCCACGCGGTGACTATCCGCGTTTTATGCTCGGGCTGCACCCGCGCGTAAACGCTTATACTCTTAAACTCGCGCTCAAATTCCTCGTCGTTCATTTCGCTGAGCTCTGCTCCCGTTATCGCCCTGTCGCCCTCGCGCAGTATGCCGAGCTCGCGCGCTATGGCTACCGCCGTGTCAACATGGTCGCCGGTTATCATGATGGCACGAATGCCCGCTCCTACGCACTCGTCTATGGCCGCCTTTACCTCGGGCCGCACGGGGTCTATCATGCCGGTGAGCCCGACAAAGCAGAGGTCATGCTCAAGGTATTCCGGCTCGGTGCTTTCAGGCTCTGACTCCCACACGCGCATTGCGCATGCAAGCACTCGCAGCGCCTTGTCAGCCATAGCCTTATTGTTTTTGAGTATCTCCTCGCGGTATTCCTCGGTCATGGGAAGCGCCTGACCGTCCTTGAGATAATGCGTGCACAGCCCGATTATGACATCGGGAGCGCCCTTGGTGTACTGCACGACTCCGTTCGGAGCAAGGTGCAGCGTGCTCATCATCTTTCTGCCGGAGTCAAAGGGTGCCTCGCCGCAGCGTGGAAACGACTGCTTTAGCTGCGCTTTATTAAGCCCCAGCTTATTTGCCCACGCGACGAGAGCCGCCTCAGTGGGCTCACCGGTGACGGAGCCATCCTCGTCTATCTCGGCATCGCAGCACAGCGCCATTGCTCTTGCAAGCTCCTGCTCGCTGCCGCCGAAATGATCGACTACGGTCATTTTGTTCTGAGTGAGGGTGCCGGTCTTATCCGAGCAGATTATCTGTGCGCAGCCGAGCGTTTCAACGGCCGTAAGACGGCGGATTATGGCGTTTCGCTTTGACATATTGGTAACGCCTATGGACAAAACAACCGTTACAACGGCGGCAAGTCCCTCCGGTATGGCGGCAACGGCAAGCGAAACTGCGATCATGAACGAATTGAGGACGACCTCAAAGCTCATGCCGCCCTCTCGCAGAAGCTGAACGGCAAATATTACGACGCATATGCCGAGTACTAACCATGTTAGTATCTTGGAAAGCTGAGTGAGCTTAATTTGCAGCGGGGTCTGCCCGTCCTGCGCCTGAGCCAGCGCATCGGCGATCTTGCCCATCTCGGTATCCATGCCGGTCGCGCAGACTATCATAGCGCCGCGGCCGTACACGACGGTCGAGCCCATATATGCCATGTTGCGCCGGTCGCCGAGGGGTATATCCTTCTGCCCGTCGGTGAGGTTTATTATGTCTATAAACTTGCTCACCGGCACGGACTCGCCGGTAAGTGCAGCCTCCTCTATCTTGAGGCTGGCGTTGTCTATTATCCTGCCGTCCGCAGGTACGGCATCGCCCGCTTCAAGCAGCACCACATCGCCGACGACGAGATCCTCGCTGTGCACGGTGACTATCCTGCCGCCGCGCAGCACCTTTGATGTAGCCGCCGACATTTCCTGAAGCGCCTCTATCGCCTTTTCCGCCTTGTTCTCCTGATAAACACCCAGCACGGCATTGACGATGACAACGAACAGAATAATGATAACATCGGCAAAGCTTTCGCCCTGCATTATCGCCAGCACGCCGCTTATCGCAGCCGCCGCGAGCAGAATTATTATCATGGGGTCTGCCATCTGCGCAAAAAACTGCTTTATGACGGAGTCCTTTTTCGGCTCCTTGAGCTTGTTTTTCCCGTTTTCGGCAAGCCTTCGCTCAGCCTCAGCCTCGCTCAGCCCGTTTTCGCCGCTATTTAGCTGAGATATAACGAGATCTTTTTCTTCGCAATAGTACTTCACTTTTGCTCCTCCTTTATGTTCACATTAACTTCAAGCACACATCTTGCATCAGTTGATGTGACCGTAATATGCATATTTTCATAATAGAAGCTGTCACCATTCGCCGGAATACCTCCAAGCTGCTCAATGACCCAGCCGCCGACCGTGTCGGCTTCACTGTCGATCTTACATCTCAGTTCCTCGCACATGGCTTGAAGCTGCGTGCAGCCGAGTATGCTATAGCTTCCGTCCGGCTGTTCTTTTATGTTCTCTATTACCTCATCGTTCTCGTCCCAAATCTCGCCCACAAGCTCCTCAAGTATATCCTCAAGCGTGATTATACCTGTAACTCCGCCGTAATCATCGACTACGACCGCCATATGCCTGTGCTCACGCTGCATATCCAGAAGGATCTTGTCGATACGCATACTTGTGTGAACAAAGCGAGCGGGAAGCAGGAAGTCCTGTATTCTGTCACCCTCGCCGCGGCTGAGTGCGGTAAGATACGACTTTGCGTAGAGTATTCCGACAACATCGTCCACATTCTCGCCGCATACCGGAAAGCGCGAATAACCGCTTTCTGCAATTTCGCGCAGCAGCTTTTCACATGGATCGTCACGCCACAGAAAGCAAGCCTGCGCGCGATGAACCATAATGTCCTCAGCGGTGGTGTCGTTGAGCGCAAAAACATTTTTAATGAGCGCTTTTTCGCCGCTTTCAATGGAGCCAGCTTCCTCGCCCTCGTCGAGCATCATGATTATTTCCTCCTCGGAAACCTCCTCTGTCTTGTCGTTGGGGTCGATGCCGCAAAGTTGCAGCACAGCATTAGTGGAAACAGTCAGCAGCCATATGACAGGCTTCAAAACCGACGACATACCTATCATAAGACCGCTCATCGCACGAGCGATGCTGTCCGAGCGCTTCATTGCGATGCGCTTAGGCACGAGCTCGCCGAGAACAAGCGTGAAATAAGAAAGGATAAGCGTTATTATGATAACCGACACCATATCAAGCGCGGACGGAGATATGCCTGTAACGCCACAGTCATTTATAAGCCAGTCAACAAGCTTATCTGAAAAATTATCCGCTGCAAACGCCGAGCCGAGAAAGCCTGCAAGCGTTATGCATATTTGGATGGTCGATAAAAAGCCGGTCGGCTCCGTTACCATACGAAGCATGCCTGCGGCTTTTCTATCTCCATCCTCAGCCATGCGGCGAACCTTTGTCTCATTGAGCGATATCACGGCGATCTCCGTCGCCGCAAACAGGGCGTTTACAGCTATCAGCGCAAGCTGAAGCAGTAATTGAGGCAATATTGAGTCTGTGTCCATTTGTTGTGTTCCCAAGTCCTTTCTTTAAACAAATAAAAAAGACTCCTACGGCAAAGTTATCTTTTGCCGTAAAAGTCTTGCAAATACAATGTAGTATTCGGCACACCGAACCTTTTCGGTTGTGATGACGATATGCCGAACGCCGTTTGGCGCACGCTACTCCCTTTTATCCCATTCAAAATATCATATGCCGCCGCGCAGAGTCAATCGAATTTTTGATATTTAACAAAATCTTAATCTAATTTCACCGACGGCAAATTCCACTTATTGATAGTCGCCAGCAGGCGCAGAACGAATATCAGCAGCATGCTGCACCCGACGGATGCGAGCTGACCTGCTCCGAGCAGGAGCATGACATAATAAAGCCCGCCGCCGAGCAGCGATGCCACGGCGTAAATGCGCTTTCTTAAAACCTTGGGCATGGTGTTCGTCATAACATCGCGCAGCATACCGCCGCCAATGCCGGTGGACATTCCGACAAACAGCAGTAGTATGACATTGTCGCTGACTGCCATCGCCGTGTTCATGCCGGTGATGGTGAAAACGGCAAGCCCAATGGCATCGAAAATGTTATTTACCGCGTCGAGCCTGTCTATGTGCAGCTTATACCTTTCGCTGCGCACATAGGCGTCCGTGAACACCGCAAGGGCGGCTATCACCGCCACCAAAAGGTACCAGTAGCTCACGAACATACGCGGCGGTATCTGTCCTATGAGCACATCGCGGATAACGCCGCCGCCGAGCGCCGTTGTTATCGCAAGAAACAAAACGCCGAAAATATCAGCCTTCTTTTCTATTGCGACCATGGCTCCGGACACCGAAAACGCCGCCGCACCTATGAGCTCAAGAACAAATATTACCTCGTCCATCACACATTGAATCTGAACAGCGTTACATCGCCGTCGTGCATGACATAGTCCTTGCCCTCGGAGCGAACCAGACCCTTTTCCTTTGCCGCAGCCATACTCCCGCATTCCTTGAGGTCGTCAAAAGCGACTATCTCCGCGCGGATAAAGCCTCGCTCGAAGTCGGTATGTATCTTGCCGGCTGCCTGAGGTGCCTTCGTGCCGCGGCGGATGGTCCACGCTCTGCACTCGTCGCTGCCGCAGGTAAGGAACGAGATAAGCCCCAGCAGCGCATAGGAGGTCTTTATCATGCGGTCGAGTCCCGACTGGCTCATGCCCATCTCTTCGAGGAACATTTCTCGCTCGTCCGGCTCAAGCGCCGCTATCTCCTCCTCGAGCTTTGCGCAGATCGGGAGCACCTGCGCGCCCTCCTTTGCCGCTATATCGCAAAGCTGCTTGTAGTAGGCGTTGTTTTCATAATCGCTTATGCCGTCCTCATCCATGTTTGCGGCATAGATAACGGGCTTTATCGTCAGAAGGTCGCTGGTGGCTATAAGCTCCATATCGTCCGGCTCGCACTCGTAGCTGCGAACGCTTTTGCCCTCGTTCAGATGCTCAAGCAGCCCCTGAAAGACCTCCGCCTCGTGCAGATATTTCTTATCGCCCTTGGCATTTTTGTTTGCCTTTTCGATGCGGCGCTCGACCATTTCCATATCAGCCATTATGAGCTCGAGGTCGATGATATCGACATCGCGCGCGGGATCGGTGCCACCCTCGACATGGATAACATTTTCATCGTCAAAGCACCTTACGACATGAACGATCGCGTCGGTATTGCGTATGTTCGACAAAAACTTGTTGCCCAGTCCCTCGCCCTTGGACGCGCCCTTGACAAGACCGGCTATATCGACAAACTCGATGACCGCGGGGGTGTACTTCTTCGGCTCGTATATCGAGGCGAGGAAGTCAAGGCGCTCGTCGGGCACGGTCACCATGCCGACATTGGGCTCTATAGTGCAGAACGGATAGTTTGCGCTCTCCGCTCCGGCGTTTGTTATTGCATTGAACAGGGTTGATTTGCCGACATTCGGCAAGCCTACGATACCTAATTTCATTTTATCTGCATCTCCTTAAAGATATACAAGTGATTATAGCAGAACCCACCATTTCTAACAAGCCGTTTTTGAAATTTTGCGTGCGTGTGGCGGCGCATTTATGTTATAATCGGCGCGGGAGGCGATGCAATGTACTTTTCATACGGGCAGACCGAGCTTGACTATCTGCGCAATGCCGACGAGCGTATGCGCGCGGTGATAGACTCGGTCGGGCACATTGAGCGCGCGCTCGACGATGACCTCTTCTCCTCCGTCGTGCACCACATAATCGGGCAGCAGATATCGACGAAAGCTCAGGCAACGATATGGCAGCGCATGCAGGCCTCCATGGGCGATGTCAGCGCCGAAAGTATTCTTGACGCGGGCGTGCCGCGCTTACAGTCGATGGGCATGACATTCCGAAAAGCCGAATACATAACCGACTTTGCGCGCAAAATAAGCTCCGGAGAATTTGACCTTGACCGCGTTTGGGAAATGCCGGACGATGAGGCGATAAAAAGTCTTTCCTCGCTCAAGGGCATAGGCGTTTGGACAGCCGAGATGATACTGCTGTTTTGTATGCAGCGCCCGAATGTTTTCAGCTATGACGACCTTGCGATACAGCGCGGGCTGCGCATGGTGTACCATCACCGGAATATAGACAAAAAGCTGTTTGAGAAATACCGCCGCCGCTTCAGCCCCTATTGCAGCGCTGCAAGCCTTTATCTGTGGGCGGTCGCGGGAGGCGCGATACCCGAAATGCGCGACTATGCGCCGAAAAAGCGGAGGTAAAGACATGATATACACTTCATATTACGACTCGCCGCTCGGGAGTATACTCCTCTCGGCAAACGAAAAAGGACTCACCGGACTGTGGTTCTGCGGTCAGAAATACTTTGCTGCGGGACTCGAGGACGAACGGTGCGAAAAGAAAAACGGCGCGATAGCCGATGCCGAGCACTGGCTCGACATTTACTTTTCCGGCTCAGCGCCCGACTTCACTCCCCCGCTCGATCCGTCCGGAACGGATTTTCAGAGATCGGTGTGGAAAATGCTGCTGGACATTCCCTACGGTCAGACGACGACATACGGTGAGCTTGCAAAGCGCCTTGCCGAAAAGATGGGGCGCAGAACGCTCTCGGCGCAGGCGGTCGGCGGAGCCGTGGGTCACAACAAAATTTCGATCATCATCCCCTGCCACCGCGTTATCGGAGCAAACGGCAGCCTGACGGGCTACGCCGGAGGCATAGACCGGAAGATAAAGCTCCTTGAGCTCGAAAAATAGCAAAAAACTCTGCAATACGATGTATTGCAGAGTTTTTCTTTATTATTTGTCGTCGGGCTCATCCGCCATACCTGCCGAGGCGCTGTCCTCGGGAGGATCGTCAAAGCGGGAGATCTTGAGCGCGGGACGCTCAATGGTGTCATCCCTCATTGCCGGTTCCGGCTTGGGCTCGGGGAATGTGCCGTGCTCGCAGTAGTAATCGAAGGTCTCGCGATCCATCGACTCGTTTTCGAGCAGGTACTCGGCAACGCCGATGAGAGTTTCACGGTGCTCGGTGAGTATCTTCTCGCAAAGCTGTGCCGCCTCATCGAATATGCGCTTTACCTCTTCGTCGATGAGCGCCGCGGTCTCCTCGGAGTAGCTCTTGGTGGTGCCGAAGTCACGGCCGATGAATATGCTGTGATCGGAGCTGTCATACTGGATAGGTCCGAGCTTTTCGCTCATGCCGTAGCGGGTTACCATGTTGCGGGCAATACTCGTTGCCTGATGAATATCGCCGGACGCGCCGGTGGAGATATCCTCAAGGAACAGCTTTTCGGCAATTCTGCCGCCGAGACACGCCACTATCTGCTCAAACATCTGAGCTCTGGAGGTGAAGTTCTCGGCATCCTCGTCGGGACGATAGAGCGTAAATCCGCCTGCCATGCCGCGCGGGATTATGGTTATATAATGCACCGGATCGGTGTGCTGCAAAAACTTCGACGCAATGGCATGACCCGACTCGTGATAAGCGGTCAGGCGCTTTGCCTTGTCCGACATTTTACGGCTCTTCTTCTCCGGTCCCATCTCGACCTTGAGTATCGCCTCATCACAGTCGTCCATGGTTATGAAGCGGTGCTTGCGCCTTACCGCCAGCAGAGCCGCCTCATTCATGAGGTTTTCAAGATCGGCGCCGGAAAATCCGGGCGTGCCCTTTGCGATGGATTTAAGATCGACATCATCGGCAAGCGGCTTGCCTCTGGAATGGATCTTGAGTATCGCCTCTCTGCCCTTTATATCGGGCATACCGACATAGACCTGACGGTCGAAGCGGCCGGGACGCAGCAGCGCGTTATCCAGAATATCCGCGCGGTTTGTTGCCGCCATGACGATAACGCCCTCGTTATTGCCGAAGCCATCCATCTCAACGAGCAGCTGGTTGAGGGTCTGCTCGCGCTCGTCGTGACCGCCGCCGAGGCCGGAGCCGCGCTGACGGCCGACAGCGTCGATCTCGTCGATGAATATGATAGCCGGTGCGACTTTCTTTGCCTGATCGAACAGGTCTCTCACGCGGGATGCGCCGACGCCGACATAAAGCTCAACAAAGTCCGAGCCGGAAATGGACAGGAACTGCACTCCCGCCTCGCCCGCAACTGCCTTTGCAAGCAGGGTCTTACCGGTTCCCGGAGGTCCTACAAGGAGAACGCCCTTGGGTATTCTCGCACCCATTTTTGTAAACGATTTCGGGTCCTTGAGGAACTCAACGAGCTCCTGAAGCTCCGCCTTTTCCTCATCGGCACCCGCAACATCGGCAAATGTCTTTCGGTTTTTCTCGTCGCTGCCGAGGCGTGTGCGCGCCTTGCCGAATTTCATTGCGCCGCCTGCTCCGCCGCCGCCCTGCGCACGCTGCATCATGACTATCCAGAATATCATGAAGCCGATGAACAGAACATAGGGTACGAGCTGGAGCCACCATGTAGACTGAACGGGCTCTATCTGATAATCCTTGATTATGCCGTCCTTATACTGCTGATCTACAAGATCGCCGAGATCCTCATAGAAGAAGGCAAAGCTGTACATCTTATAATATACTTCTTTGTAGCCGCTTTTCGCCGAGCTGTCCCTGACCTTCATCTCAAGGATATTCTTTGAGCCGTTGTAGGTAAATTCCTCAACCTTTTCATTCGTGAAGAGGTCCTTTACCTGAGCGTAGCTAAGCTCGTTTTCCGGCTGCTGATTCAAAAGCGTGAACAGTGTGCACGCCAGAAGCACCAGGATCAAAACATAAAAGCCTATATCTCTCGCTCTGTTGCGCTGAGGTTTCAATTGATCACATCCCTTTCGACAGGAAAAAATGCATCCGTGCCTGAATTGATTAGTTCATATATATTTCGGGCTTGAGTACGCCGATGTAAGGCAGATTACGGTAAAGCTCCTTATAGTCGAGCCCGTAGCCGACTACAAATTCATCGGGTACCTCAAAGCATGAATACTTCGCATAAACCGGAGCCACCCTGCGCGAGGGCTTATCCATAAGCGTTGCAATGGTTATAGATGCGGGCTTGCGCGTCATCAGATAGCTTTGCAGATAGCTGAGCGTGTTGCCGCTGTCGAGAATATCCTCGACGATTATAATGTGTCTGCCCTCGATATTCTGACCGAGGTCCTTGTGTATCTCGACGGCACCGGTAGAGCTCGTGCCTCCCTTGTACGAGGAAACCGCCATAAAATCCATGGAGCAGGGGATGCTGACATGGCGCATAAGGTCTGCCATGAAGACAAAACAGCCCTTCAGGACACCGACGAACAGAGGATCCTTGCCCTCAAAATCCTTCGATATTTCCGCACCGAGCGCCGCTACCTTTTCCTCTATCTCCTCAGCAGTGAAAAACACTCTCTCAATATCATTTCTCATCTTTCAATTGTCCCCCGTACGGTTGGTTTTATTTATTGTCACCCGAAGCACCCTGTCTCCGGTGCGTGCAATACATCTTTCGTCGATGCCGAAGCCGTAAACTCCTATGACACCCTTTTCGTCCCTCAGGACCGGCGTGAGCTCCCGCATACGCAGGCTCATGCCGCTTTCGTTAAACAGGTCCTTTAGGCTTTTTGTGCATTTCCGGTGACTTAACCGTATCTTATCCCCGCTTTTGCGCGGCGTAAGGGATATGTTACCACAAATGCTGTCACATTTAAAGTCTAAAATATTAAACGATTTGAAAATTCGCTCGCAATTGCCAATTATCTGTGCCGATACCTCAAGCCCGCTCTCGGGAATATATATCCTCTGACCGGCTTTGAGCGCATACTCGCGCGGTATGCTGTTCTCTGCGCCGAAATACAGCACTCCTCTGTCATAGGTAACGCGCATTCCAGGTATATCCGCATGCCGGCTCTCGTTTCCCGACGGCAGCGAATACACCACCTGCGCATTGGCATAGCTTAACCCCCTGCCGCAGATCATGCGGATAACGCGCATTGCCACGGGCTTTGGAATCTGCATGAGCTTATCCGCGGGCAGAGCCGAGTTTTTATAGAGCTTATCATACGCAGCTCGTGCCATTTCCTCAAGGCAGCGCTCATCCTCGCGCAGGGACTGCGCCGTACGCGCAGCGGCGGTGAAAAATGCAGGATTTATGCTCTCGAGCACCGGAGTTACATGGTGCCTTAAAATATTGCGTGTGTAGTCGTCGCCAAGGTTTGTAGCGTCGGTGACGAACGGTACGGAATTTTCCTCGTTATACCGCTCGATCTGCTCGCGGGTAGTTGAAAGCAGCGGACGGATGATGCCGTCGCGCTCCGGCGGTATGCCGCACAGTCCCTTGAGCCCTCCGCCGCGGGTGAGGTTAAACAGCATCGTCTCCGCATTGTCGTTTGCGTTATGCGCGGTCGCCGTAACGGTGCAGCCGAGCTCTGCCGCGCTTTTTTTGAGAAACGCATACCGCAGCCCTCTTGCCGCTTCCTCCTCGCTCATTCCCTCGGAGAAAGCATACAAGCGCACATCGCCGCAGCCGGTAACGCACGGTATATCCCGCTCTCGGCACCATGCCGCGACAAACTCGCAGTCGTGTGCGGACGCCTCGCCCCTGAGCATATGGTCAAAGCTTGCGGCGCACACGGATATGCCGAGCTTTTCGGCATTCGTGTGCAGATAATGCAGCAGGCACATGGAGTCGGCGCCGCCCGACACCGCGCACAAAACGCGGTCGCCCGCCTTCAAAAGCGCGTTTTCGTTTATAAACTCAATAATCGTCATCTGTTTTTGCCGAACGGTTGCCAAAGCTCGTAAATTCGGGCAGCCACTGCAGGTACACCGTTCCGGTCTGACCCTTGCGGTTTTTAAGAACTATCGCCTCAGCCAGATACGGGTCGGAGCTCTCCTGATCGTAATAGCCCTCGCGGTGCAGACCGATGACGACATCGGCATCCTGCTCGATAGCGCCGGAATCGCGCAGGTCGTTGAGCATGGGGCGCTTGTCGCTTCTGCCGACTGCCGCGCGGTTTAGCTGGCTTAAGCATATGACCGGAACATTGAGCTCCTTTGCCATTATCTTGAGCATACGGCTTATATCGCTGACCGCCTGCTGGCGGTTTTCGTTATAG
>SAMEA104315424__coassemble_334_pt1 | contig 88876 bp, 92 predicted proteins | sample SAMEA104315424__metabat2_low_PE_018 | metagenome-assembled genome bin SAMEA104315424 (sample SAMEA104315424) | gut metagenome | biome: Monkey gut; feature: monkey-associated habitat; material: faeces | place: China | collected 2013 | reverse complement strand
TAGCCCATCCACGTAAACTTTTTACTCAGCTTACGGTATGCAGCAACAGGGCTCATGCCGGTCTTACGACCGATAGCGAGCTCGCCTACCATAACGGCGAGGCCAACAAATACCGCAAGAGCGAGGTAAACGAGCAGGAAGGCGAAGCCGCCGCTCATACCCATCTTGTACGGGAAGCCCCAAATGTTGCCCAGACCGACTGCCGAACCGACAGCAGCCATCAGGAAACCAAAGTTGGAGCCAAATGATGTGCGATTGTTTTCCATAACTTTCTCTCCTTTAATTAAATGCTTTCGCTGTGGACAATTCTATCTGTTAAAAATTTGATTACAATAGTTTTCAGCCGATATTAACTTCATCTTAACACACATTAACGATGTCTTTACACAAACTTATACGCAAAACCTTGATTTTGGTAATAGTTTATTCACAAACTGGCTCAAATAGTGCCGAAAAAGCCCCTCAAGATGGACAAATTATTAACATTTAAGAAAAAATCGCGTTAATTTTCTTTGCAGGCAGGTAAATTGCGGCAGAGCTTCCAGTCATAAATGTGGTTAATACCAGTATTAAAAACTTGCGTAGGCGCATGGGAAATGTATATGGAAAATGCAATGCGTTTTAAAAGCAAATGGGCAATCATACATATAAAATATTAAACCTCCCGCCGCAGGAGCGGAGGGAGGTGTAGCTGTTCAATTTTACAAATGCTTGTCGAGCTCCTGCTCAACATAGTCAAATTTCTTGACCATGGGTTTTTCTATCACTTTGCCGCGCATTACCACCATCTCCGGCGAACGAAGTGCGGTGAGATCCTCAAGGGGATTGCCGCGCGTGACCAGAAGGTCAGCCGACTTTCCGACCTCAACGCTGCCGGTCTCACCGTCTATGCCGGCGATGCGCGCGTTCACGAGGGTCGCCGTGTGCAGGGCAAAGGCGTTTGTGACGCCTACATACTTCTTAAAGTACACCAGCTCGCGCCACATATCGTAGTGAGTGACGAACGGGCAGGCAGTATCCGTACCCAAGCCGACGGGAATGCTGTTTTCCAGCGCCTTTTTCGCGCAGTCGATTATGCCCTCGAGCACGACCTCGCCGTTAAACTTGGAAAGCGGCGTTGTATGGGCGATCTCCATCGGGAATTTCGCGCAGGGTATCGCGGGGGAAATGGTGCATATCTGGGCGGCTCCGCGGCTTTTATACAGCTCTATGTGCTCACGGCTTGCCGCCGCGCCGTGCTCTATCGTGTCAACGCCGTTTGCAAGCGCTTTCGTCATGCCTTCGGGACTTTCCACATGGGCAGCGACCTTCAGCCCAAGCCGGTGCGCCTCGTCGCAGCACGCCTTTATGAGCTCCGGCGGCATTTTAAGCTCGCCCGGCTCGCCCTTTACCTTCGCATCGAGAACGCCGCCCGTTACCATTATCTTTATAAGGTCGGGCTTATCGCGTGCAATAAGATCGACATACTTAACGCAGTCATCTTCGTTCGTTGCCTCATATGCCAGAACTCCCGCCATATGTCCGCCGGGCACCGACACCGCCTCGTTTGACGCGAGTATCCTCGGCCCGAGCCGTTTTCCTGCGTTTATGTCGTCGCGTATGCGCGAATCGGTGTTTCTCAGACCGCCCACGGTGCGGATGGTGGTAACGCCGCTGAGAAGCTCGGTGCGGGCAAATTTATAGCACAAGGCATAAACGACGCTGCGGGTAATTATATTTGACATAAGGAAGTTTACGGACTTGGCATTCTGCTTTTTGGTGTAGCTCGGCATTCCCGAGCCGGGCAGATGAACATGCATATTGATAAGTCCGGGCATGAGGTACGCTCCGCCGAGGTCATAGGTTTTCACATTGCCGAAGCTTCCCGCATCGCTCTCAACGGCGGCAATGCGCCCGTTTTCAACGAGCACCGCTGCCGGACGCGCCTGCATATTCTCGGTGCCGTCAAGCAGCATGGCGTTTGTCAGGGCGTATTTCATATTCGGTCCTCCCATTAATAATATGGTGTATTATATCCCCTCCGAGTCCGTCATTCAAGCGTTACTGAATTAACTATCAAACGCTTGGCCGTTCAGCGCGTTGACGGCTTTGGAGCAGACTTAAATTCACCGTCACTATGAAAAAAACCGCCCAATAGGGCGGTTTTTGTTACTTTTTCGTAAGATCGAGCAGATTATATCTCTCGATGCCGGAGCGGGAGACTCCGAGGTGGCGGCGTATCGCGGCGGCTGCCATGTCCCTGTCGCCGAACTTGAGAATATCGCAGAGAAACACATGGTCGGTGTCGATGGTGTCATAAAACCCCTCGGGACGCGAGAACAGCAGATAGCTGCGGCAGCGGAACAGCCGGTATTTCATCTGATCGTAAATATCGGTTATCAGACTGTTTCCCGATGCCTTTACAACGCCGAAATGGAACGCGATCTCCTGCTCAAGAAGCTTTTTGAACACAAAGTCCTTGCCCTTATGGAACGCCTCGTCGTATGTCGCCTGAAGATTATGCGCCATCGCATACAGCTCGTCGAGCTGCTCGGGGGTTATGTTCAGTGCGGCTTCACCGGCGGCATACGCCTCTATCATCTGCGTAAAATCGCAGATCTCGTCGTATTCCTTTTTGTCGAACTCGGTTACATAGTAGCGGCTGTTCTGTATCCTGATATAGTTATTTGACGCCAGCTTTTCGAGCGCAGCCTTGACCGGCGAGCGGCTTATGCCGAGCTCCTGCGCGATGCTGCTTTCGCTCACACGGCTGCCTGGAAGCAGCGAGAAGCTGATTATTTCCTGCAATATGAGCTCATGCACCACATCGTTGAGCGGCATGAACGGATTTTCCCTGCGGATCTTTTCAAACTGTTTGCAATCCATGAGTTCAACTCCCTGTCATTTGTGTTATTTAAAAAGGATAACATAAACCGCGCTCGGATGCAAACCAAAAAACGGCGAAACGGCGCGGGGTGTCAGCGCAGAAAATGCCGGTGCAGCATTTCGAGCGCGGGCAGAAGGTGCTCCGGCGCGACCGTGAGCGTGCAAACGCCGGTGGTGCACTGCGCGTCGGAAACGAGTATGTCGCTGTGGGCGAGCATCGCCGCAGCCTCGGCGAGCATATCGGCGTTTGCGCCCTTACCGACTATGCTGACCGTGTTTTTGCCCTTGTCGCGCGTTACGCCGCACACATCGGGGCGGTGCGCAAAATGCGCCAGCACCGTGCCCTCGCGCTTTACGAAGCTTGACAGCAGCGTCACCTCGACCCCATGGCGCATAGCAGCCTCAACGCTGCGCGAGTGGAGCACCTGCGAGCCGCCGAGCGACAGCCGCAGCATATCCGCATAGTCTATCTCGTCGAGCTTCCTCGCGCCGGTTACAAGGCGCGGGTCGGCGGTGTAAACCCCGTCAACATCCGAGTATATCTCGCATTCGTCCGCACCGAGAGCTGCGGCAAGCTCCACCGCCGTCGTGTCCGAGCCGCCGCGCCCGAGCGTTGTGAGATCGTCGTTTTCGTTTACCCCCTGAAAGCCTGCGACTACGACGACCTTTCCCGCATTGAGCTCGGAAACGATCCTGCGCGTGTCTATGCCGAGTATCGCCGCGCCGCCGTGACGGGTATCGGTGCGTATGCCCGCCTGCCTTCCGGACAGCGAAACGCTGTCGAGCCCAAGCGCGCCGAGCTGCATCGCCATGAGCGCAGCCGAAGCGAGCTCGCCGGTGCCGAGCAGCGCGTCAAGCTCCCGCGTGCACGGCATGGGATCTATCTCAAGCGCCGTTTTTATAAGCTCATCCGTTGTGCCGCCGCGGGCGGACACCACAACTACCACCTGCGCCTTCCCGCGCGCACGCTCCGCGGCTATTCCGGCAGCACGCCTGAGCCGCTGCGCGTCAGCCAGCGAGCTGCCCCCGAATTTTTGTATTACAAGCATTTCATCACCCAAATAAAAAGAAGTAGGGTTTGCTACCCTACTTCATTCTATTCAGAAGCGTTCAGCCTGCCATAAGCTCAACTCCGACTACCCCCGGAAGGGAGGTGAGCCGCGCCATTAGCTCATCGGTGCTCCGCGTGAGATTTTCCGGCGCGATCGAGATCGTCACGAGCGCAACTCCGTTTGCCGGTATCGACTGATTTATCGTGAGTATATTTGCGCCCGACTCGGTAAAAATAGACAGTAAGGAGGCAAGCTTGCCGGGCTTATCGTGCAGCTTTATGTGGAAAGTCATTATTGCGTCGCGCTTCATGTCTCGGAAAGGAGCAATGCAGTCCTTGTACTTGTAAAACGCGCTCCGGCTGAGGTCAACGCGCTCGACCGCTTCCGCAACGGTGCGCGCTTCGCCCGTTTCGAGCAGCGCCTTGGCTTCGGTCACCTTGACGAAAACCTCGGGCAGCGCCGTTGCCTCGACGAGATAGTATTTGGGTTTTGCACCTGACATTTTTAAGCCTCCTGTCTGCAACACGATGACATTTGTTTGCGTATTACGGATTTTATCACATTGCCTCGCTTATATCAATAGCATTACGAAAATTTTTGGAGGGAAAACAATATGCTGCTGGGAATAATCCTGAGCATCGTCGCGGGAATGGCGATGAGCGTTCAGGGCGTTATGAACACGCGTTTGGGAGAGGGGATAGGGAACACCGAGGCAAATGCCTTCGTTCAGGCCACCGCGCTCGTCATGGCGCTTATAGTGCTGCTGTTCTGGCGGCAGGGCAGCTTTACGCAGCTCGGTCAGGTCAACAAGCTGTATTGGCTCGGCGGCGTTCTGGGTATAGTCATAACGCTCGCCGTCATGCTCGGCATAAAAAGCCTCGGAACAACGCTTGCCATATCAGTAATACTCATATCTCAGCTCCTTGTCGCCGCGCTTATAGACGCGTTCGGGCTCATGGGCAGCGAGAAGGTGGCGTTCGGCTGGAACAAATATGTGGGGCTCGCGCTTATGACCGGAGGCATGCTGGTGTTTAAATTTCGTTAAGACTAAAATTTGGGACTTGAATACACATTCTGTATATGCTAATATGTAGTCATAGCAAATTTGGCGTATATGGAGCGAAAAAGTGGAAAGGCATCCGATATTCAAAAAATCCATAGCAGATGCGCGCGCCGCCGGAGTGCGGGACAGCCGCCATTTCCTGGCGATGTACAGAGCGTATCTGCACGGCGCGTCGGAAGCGGCGGGAGCGCAATATGACAGCGAGCAGGCACATAGCTTTAGGCTTACGGTGGCTGCTATGGTATTTGCACTCCTAAGCTGGGCTGTAACTATGTATTTTGTTTTCAAGTGAGTCCTCCGGCGGGCTGACTGACCCACCCTGTATTCTATACGGGGTATTTTTTACGCCAACTATTCGACAATTTATTACATAGTTGGGATAAAAATGACGCTTTTCCATCTTATTCGCTATGCAGCAGTCGAATTATGTCAACAAAAATTCAAATCTCTCGACATAATTTGCGCGCCAAAACATTTCGGATATGGTAAGTTTATACCACAAAAGCGGCTGTTTTGCTTAAAAAGGTACGGACAGCGCTGTTCATGCAACTTACTGGAGGAAAATAGTTATGGAAACCAAGACACGCGTTCTGATCGCGGACATCGACGAGGACTTTCGACGATTGCTCGCAGACATTCTGTCACAGGAGGAGGACATGGAGTGCATCGGAGGCACCGACAACGGAGTTGACGCTCTGGCGATAACGGCGGAGCAGAAGCCGGATGTCATAGTCATGGATCTTGTGCTGCTCAAGCTCGACGGCATTGAGGTGCTTAGCCGTCTGCCTGAGGCATGCGCCGATACGAAGGCGATAGTGGTCACAAATCTCTATCGCGGCGAGATTGTGCGCCAGTGCACATCGCTCGGAGCAGCATATTTTATGCCCGAGCCTTGTGATGTGAACCTGCTGCTTGACAGAGTTCGCCAGATTAGCTCGTTTCATCAGGAGGTGCCGGCAGTTCAGCCGCGCACGAACGATGCAAATCTTGAGGCTCTCGTCACGGAGATAATCCATGAGATCGGTGTGCCCGCGCATATCAAGGGCTATCAGTACCTGCGCGAGGCGATAATACTTACGATAAACGACATGGATATAATAAATGCCGTGACCAAAGTGCTCTATCCCGAGGTAGCCAAGAAATTCGGCACAACTCCGTCGCGCGTAGAGAGGGCGATCCGCCATGCAATTGAGGTAGCATGGGATCGCGGCGACATTGAGGTGCTGCAAAAGTTCTTCGGCTACACAGTGTCGAATATCAAGGGCAAGCCGACAAACAGCGAATTCATCGCAATGATCGCCGACTGTCTTTCCCTGCGTCAGAAGCAGGGCGTAATGCGGTGAAAATACAGACGGATCAAGAATTTGCAGCATGAAACAATGTGGTATAAACCCGATAAACTTTTAAAGATCCCTGTAATAATCCCGCATCAGCGCTATAAACTGTTTTAGCGCACAGAAAAATACCGGCAGCACGCAAAGTGCTGTCGGTATTTTTTTGTGTTCTGTAAGAACGCAATTTTTCGCCCAAAACGGACAACATCCTGCAAAAGAGTTTTTGCCTGTGGCAATAGCTACAAAGCGTACTCGGCTGCTGTATATCCATTATCTCCAGTATACAAGAAGCAAATTGATATACCCGAAATACTAGGATCGAGCGATTCGAGATGGCTCATTAGTTCATCGCAATCGGATCTATCTGTTACAGCAATCGTAAGTCGAGCATCGCATAATATAATAAACTTGTCGAAATCGGTGACCAACGCTTTGTATTTTTGCCATTTCTTCAATACCTCAGAAGAAAATTTGACGAGATGCTGGGTGGTATCTGCTAACTTTTTCGGCGAAATTGCGACGCTGCCGCAAAAATCTGAATATCTAAATTGGTCTGCTTTAGAACCATGCTTATATCTTGCTGCTTCATAAATCTCTGCTGCGGTTTTCCCTCTTCCGAAATTCTCATTTGCGATTTTTCTCATTATGCCATTTTGCTCGGTTATAAATTCGACGACCTCTATTCCGACGCGTATATCACCATCGAGAATGAAATCTGGTTTGGTCTCTTTTGAAACGGCAAAGATTTTATGTTGATATGGAGAAGTTTGAAGAAAACTGAAAAGAACTCCATATTCACTCATGCATTTGCGATAGTCATTGTTTGTGTTTGCATAAAAGTAATCGCGCAGATAGTGACTTAGTTCACTCTTTTGCTGGTTGTTCAAGGTAGTTGAATATTCGCATAGTGATAGAGCATCAAAGCAATGCTCAATTCTATCTAATTTGACAGTCTTTTTTGCTTCTGAAAATGAGCTGTAAGAAAAGCTCTGAAGCTTGGCCATCTTTAATGCCAACTCTTTGATTTGCTCACTCATGAAACACTCCATTTCCGCATTTTGTTAAACACGCGTTAGATTGACTATGCCATCACTCCCTAAAGTCGAACAGATCTTTAGGGCTCACCTCAAGCACCTCGCAGAGCTTGAAAATGACATCGAACGAAACGCCGACATTGCCAAGCTCTATAGCGCTTATATGGCTCCTGTCAATATCCACGAGCTCCGCGAGCTGCAGTTGCGTGAGCTTTTTCCTTTTTCTGTAATAGACTACATTCAGCCCAAACTTTTCATAGAGCTTTTTGTACTCCGCTTTCATGTGCATCACCTCAGATAAATGATAAAGAGAGTGATATACTCCATAAACCTTGTGTCAATAGCGCAATGCTATTGACACAAGTCGTTTTGCGCGCTATAGTGTACACAAAGACCGATTTGGAGGATCGGCGGAAAAGAAACAGAAAAGAAAGGTGACTTATGAAAAAGATTATTGCATTGATTCTGGCGGCGCTTATGTCGATAGCGCTGTTTGCCTGCAGGAATGACGGAGACGGCAAGGACAACAAGGACAAAAATGAGGACAAGACCGAGGTCGCGTATTATGACGAGTGTGCGGAGCTTCCGACACTCAATTCGGTTACGGCGGCGACACCTTCGACTCACAAGACCAGCAGCACAAACGGCGAGGTAACTTCAATAGTGTATACCTACACCGGCGTGAGTGAAGAGATCGTAAAAGCATATATCGACAGCATCACGCAAATGGGCTTTGAGGTCGAGCAGGGAGACGACGGAGAGTACACTATCTGCAAGGACGGCTACATTCTGGCGAATTTCAGCACCGAGGGTCAGACACTGACGATGAGCATTCTTCCAGTCAAGCAGGAGAAAAATGCCCCCGTATGGCAGTGCAGCGCTTATGTCGATGAGTTCGAGCAGCCGACGGATGAAAAGTTTATTACGAACATAGACACCATTTACGGCAAATTCAGCAACAGTGCGACGACGGACTCCTCCCTCGCGGTTCAGATATTAGCGGATAAAACATCCGGTATCGGCATCGTCCTGTGGGAGTACGGCAGCAATCAGGTAAAGAATGCGTTTACATATGATGACGAGTACGACATAACCATCCGCTATGCCGACGGAAGCAAGGAAAGTCTTACCGGTGCTGTCTACGGCGGCGGTGGCGACCGCATTATGGTAACGGGAGACAATGCCGAGATCCTGCTGAACGCCCTGCGCGGCGACAGCGATTTCAGCATCTACATAGCCGACAGCAATAACGCTGCGACAAATTACCTGTTCACGCTGTCTCCGTCGAACTTCGCGGAGCTCTATGATCAGATCTGAATAAGCAAATATCCCCTGCCGAGCAATTCGGCAGGGGATAATTTTAAAATTTAAGGCGCATGAGCGTTGTTTTACCCGCACCGTTTTTGCCGATAAAGCCGTATATCGAACCCTTGGGCACCTGCATGGTGAGACCGTTGAGTAATAAGGTGTTAAGCCGCCTTTAAAAATCCACCAGACGGAAGCCGATGCCCCACACCGCCTCGATATGATCCGTGCCGTCAACGGCGCGGAGCTTTGCGCGCAGGTGGCTGACATGGGTCTTGAGCGAGCTCTCGGTGCAGTCGGGCGTGTCCTCCGCGATGCGTTCGAGCATGGAGGACTTCGCTATGACCTGTCCAACATTGCGCATGAGCAGCAGAACGGGCAAGGTGTACATCATTGCAAGCGTTTTCGCATCGTGTTCTTTTATAACGCCCGCGTTTATGAGCCCCTCGAATATGCCGGCATGGTAATCAACGAGCCGGTCGACATACCGGCGGGTGTACATTTCCGAAAGCTCGGGGCTGCGAAACTGCTCGATCGTGAGCATTTTGCGCAGGCTGCTTACAGCCTCGTCATGCAGCGAATACAGGAATATCTGCCGCACCTTTTCGCACAGCGCATCCTCTGTTATGCCGAGAAAAACGCTCCCGTCGAGCTCGGAGTTTCCGACATGAACGGAAAGCGCGCTCGTAAAGCTGTCATACCGCTGAGCGGTTTCGTCTATGATAGCGGCAAATATCGCCTGCTTGCTCGCGAAGTGGTTGTACAGCGACGGAGCCTTTATGCCTACCGCCTTAGCTATCTGCCCGACGCTGACGGAGTCGTAGCCATATGCGGAAAAAATCCGCCCCTGTCAAGAGGCGGATCCATATCAGTTTTTTAAGAGCTTATCGAACGAGCCGATAATATCGTCGCTTATGCTGCCCGTGAGGGCGTTATTGTAATTGCAGATAAATGTTCCCGCAATGAGGATCATCATGCCCTCTGCCTCGCGTGCGCCGACCTCGTCGCCGTATATTTCTTTAAGGCAAGCTTCCATGACGGTGCGCCATTCCTTAAACTCATCCTTTATAAGCTCGGCAACGCGCTCGTTGTAATGCGCCAGAACATAGGTCTGCGTCGTCGCATTCGGGCGATCCTCGCCGACCTTGCCTCGGGCGACATAGCTCATAAACGCGTTCATGTACTCGATGTTCGAGCCGTAATCCGCGCGGGGGTGACCCTTGAACCACTCTATGCACTTCTGGCTCATAAACTCGCGCGTGTAGCGCACATAGCTTATGAGCAGTTCCTCCTTGCTGTCAAAGTAATTGAGGAGCTTCGCGTGGCTCATGCCCGCCTCGGCTGCAATATCGCGCAGCGAAACATTCGTCAGCGGCTTTTTGTCGATGCAGCGCTGAAACGCCATCAGTATCTCCATTCTTACGGCTTCTTTATCAACTATAAGGGGCATTTTTTCTCCTTTACTATTTACAATGCGAAAACGGTGTGATAATATTTTACCACTTGGTAAATAAAAAATCCAGAGGTATATGACTATGGATAATGAAAAAGCATCAATAAAGATCCATGTTATGCACTGCGGCAGTATGCTCGTTTCCGAAAAGGTGCCATACGGCGGGGGAGTAACGCTCAAAAACGCCGTCGGCAGTGTTGTCGAGAAAGACGAAAAGCGGGTCGAGCTTCCCGTGTCGGCGTATCTCATCGAGCATCCTAAGGGGCTCGTTCTGGTGGACACCGGCTGGGGCAGAGAGATAAGCCCCAATGGGGTGTACGATGCCGCCGCCGTCAAGTCTCAGATGCCGGCATACCTTGCCTCGTTTTATCATCCGTGGGTCGGCAGGGGTCAAACGGTTTCCGAGCAGCTTGCGGCAATGGGCATAAAGCCCGAGGATATAGACATCGTTCTGCTCACACATCTGGATGCCGACCATACGAGCGGGCTGCGCTCGCTTGCCGGAGCAAAGCGGTTTCTGCTGCCCGAGGAGGAGCGCTGGTGGGCTGACCGCACCGTTTACAAGGCGCGCCAGCCGGTAAAGCTCTGGGAGGGAATGCCCATCGAGGTGTTCTGGTTCAAGGGCACGATGGAGGGTCCCCTCTGGTGGTCGTATGACTTGTTCGGCGATGAAACGGTAACGCTTATATGTCTGCCAGGCCACACCGACGGGCACATAGGACTGCGGATAAAAAACGGCAAAAGCTTTGTTGTTTTAGCCTCGGACGCGGCGTACTCCGCGCGCTCGTGGCAGGAGATGCTCCTGCCCGGCTACGGGTTTAACGACAAGTCCATAAAAAAGTCGCTCAAATGGCTCGGCGAGCAGGCGCAGGATCCGAACTGCATATCCGTTATCGCAAATCACGATCCGTCGGTGCAGCCGCAGGTCATTGAATTATAGTCTCAACTACATATTGGCACAGGAGCAGCCCCGCGCTTGCGGGTACCCACACCAGCGAGCCGGGCACGCTTCTGCGTCCCGGGGGCGGAGCCTCGAACTGCTCGGGCTTTATGGCTTCCTCGGGGGAGAATACAACGGCATGATGCTCTATGCCGACGGCTCGCAGCTCCTTGCGCACCACCCTCGCCAGCGGACAGCCGCTGGTCTTTTTTATATCGCAGAGCGTGAGCTTCTGCGCGTCGCGCTTATTGCCGGTGCCGAGTGCGGACACGATGGGGATGCCGCGCCGATGTGCCGTGAGGATGAGATCGACCTTGCAGGAAACGAGGTCGATGCAGTCAACGATAAAATCATAGCCGGTGAAAAAATCATCGCGGTGCTGCGCATCGTAGCGCCCGATAACGGCGTGAACGCGCGCATCGGGGTTAATATCGAGGATGCGCTGCCGCACTACCTCCGCCTTAGGCATACCAACGGTCGAGGTCAGGGCGCAGAGCTGCCTGTTTATATTGCTCAGTCCTACCTCGTCCTGATCTACGAGCGTGAGCTCGCCTATGCCGCTTCTTGCCAGCGCCTCGGCGCACCATGAGCCTACGCCGCCGAGTCCGAACACCGCAACATGGGCGTTTTTGAGCTTTTCCATTGCCTCGCTGCCGAGCAGCATCTCGGCGCGGACCGTTCTTTCGTTCATATCATGATCTCCAACATTAAAAAAACCGCCCGCAGGGGGCGGTTTTTTCAAGCCTTATCTTCCTATATAGCGGGTAGAGCCGAACTTTGCGGTGTATGCGTCGGACAGAACGCTGAATACATCGTCGTTCCACTTGCTCAGAACATCCTGCTTGAGCAGCTGCTCACCGATATAGTCGCAGTAGTTCATGTCGCCGCTCTCCTCGGTGGGCGCCTGGTTGTTGTCGCGCTTTGTGAACACGACCACATAGCTGCCGGAGGATCCCTCAACGACCGCCGTGTCGCCTTCCTTGCGGTCGGCGCTCTTTATCCACTCGGAGAGATCGGCTTCAACGGAGGAGCCGGCAAGATCGGTCTGCTCCTTTACCTCGGCATCCTCAACGACTGCCTTTGCGGCGTCGGCAAGTGCGGTGCCGTCCTGAACACTGGCAAGAATGCTGTCGGCGGTAGCCTTTGCCTGTGCCTTTGCCTCGTCGGTGGGATCGGCTGCGGTGCCGTCGTCATTGGTCTCGGTGGCTGCCGCGACATAGTAGTAGCTGTAGGTGAACTTATCGTAGCTGTCCTTTGCGGAGTCGTACTTCTCGGTTATCTGCTCAGCAGTGAAGGTCTCTGCATCGGTGATGGAGTTCTGAACCTTGGTAGCAAGAGCCTGAAGCTCCATGATGTCGCGCATTACCCCGACATTGCAGCCCTTGCCGTAGTTTGCGGCGAGGAAGCTGTCGGCGCTGCGGTAGTTGTTGGTCTTTGCGGTCTCGGTGAGGGTATCGACAGCCTCGTCGATGCTCTTGAGGTCGTCCTCGGTAACGGTTATATCATGTGCCTTTGCGTATGCCTCAAAGGTCGCAAGCTGGGTCAGCTGAGTCTTGGCTGCATCGCGGAAGTAATCGTCCCAGGTGTAGTTTTCCTTGCCCTCGGGAGCCATTGCGCACGCCTGCGTGTCCAGAGCCTTCGAGGTGTCCAGACCGAAGAGAGAAGCATAGGAGCCGTAGGTGTTAACAAAGGTGATGTACTGCATATTATAGACATAGTTGCACTCGGCAACGGAGAACGAACGCGTTGCTGCGGGGAGGGTGGTGTCGCCTGCGGTGACCTCGGTGTTCGTCACCGTAAGTCCGGTGAGGGATCTGTACAGCGAGCCCGTGTTCAGATAGATCGCGAATGCGAAGAAGAGCACGATAACAACGCCGACGATTATCCATCTTGTTCTGGTCTTTTTCTGCTTGGCGGCTTCCTTCTGCGCGGCTATGTCCTTTTTATAGGTGCCTTCGCTGCGGGCAGTCTGCCTGTTTTTTCTTTCGGTTGAAGCACTCATGTCTGATCTTCCTTTAACATTTATAATGTGATTTTTGTATTATACCCCAAATTGCCAGCACTTTCAATAGCAAAGTTGCGTCTTTGCGCGCACCGTGGTATTATTGGTGCGAGCATTTTATTTTAGAGGCACTGATTTGAACACTAAACGACGCAAAAAACGCCGCTGGCTCATCGCAGCCGGTGTGATAATATTTCTTCTGCTGCTTTTCATTTGGCTTATGTATGACAGCAGCGCAAACCTTCAGGTCAGCCGCTACGAGGCGGCATCCGAAAAGCTGCCCGAGAGCTTCGACGGCTTTACGATAGTCCAGCTCTCCGACCTGCACGGCGCGCAGTTCGGCTCCGACGGAACGGCTCTTGCCGAAAAGGTGAGGGAGCTTGAGCCGGATATGATAGCGCTGACCGGCGATTTTGTCACCGATGAGGGCGACCTTGACGCCGTGCGGCAGCTTGTATCCGAGCTTTCGGAGATATGCCCCGTGTATTTTGTCAGCGGCAACCACGAGTTCGGCTCCGGACTTGCGCAGAATGTGCGGCAGATAATGACCGATGCCGGCGTAAAGTATCTAAGCAACGAGTTTGTATCCATAGACCGCGGAGAGGACAGCATTATCCTCGGCGGAGTGGAGGATCCGCTTGCCTATGCCGATATGATAGACCCGCCGGAGCTTGCCCGCAGGATGAACGAGGCAGATCCTGCGGCATTCAAGGTGCTGCTCGGCCACCGGAACTATTGGATGGAGGAGTATCCCGACCTGCCGGTAGACCTCATACTCAGCGGTCACGCGCACGGCGGACTCGTCCGCATACCGGGCGTAGGCGGCGTTATCGGAACGGACCGCAGCCTGTTTCCCGATTACGACGCGGGAGAATACGATAACGGAGCGTACACGCTTATAGTCTCGCGCGGGCTCGGAAATTCCGTGCCGGTGCCGCGGCTTTTAAACCGTCCCGAGATAGTAGTCGTAACGCTGCGGACAAAATAGCAGTCATGTTTTCTCCTCATGATGCATATAATGAAACTATGCTGAATTTATCTGAGGTGAAAACAATGGGAACAGATATTGACGATATGATATTCGGAGATTACGATCCCGGTCCGAGCGACCGTTGATTCCACCCGCAAGGGTGGAATTTTTTATATCACGGCGCGGAAAAGAATGCTTTTTCCGTCCGCACTTTCGGCGGTTATGCTGCCGCCGAGCGCCTCGGCCGTCGCGCGGGCAATGGAAAGCCCTATGCCGGTGCCGCCGTCTGCCGCTCGCGCCTTATCCGCGCGGTAGAAGCGGTCGAAAAAGCGGCTTATATCGCCGAGTGAGCCGGAAGCGCAGGTGTTGTATACCTCGATGACGGAGTTCTTGTGATGCCGGTAAACGCGCAGGGTTATCTCACCGCCGTCGTCGGAATACTTGAATGCGTTATCAAGCAGAATGGATATTATCTGCTGCACCGCCGCCATGTCGCCGAGCATCGTCAGCCCGTCGTCTATGCTGCGGGAGTATCGCTTGTTCTGTGCCAGCGCGCGCGCGTCAAACGGCGCCGCCGCCTCCCATGCCGCGTCGCTGAGCGAAAATTCGGTCTTGTCCGGCAGCGGCAGCCCCTCGTCAAGGCGCGAGAGCTTCACAAGGTTTTCAACGAGCCTTGACATTCTGCCGGTCTGCTTTTGAATGTTATCGACCCATTCGTTATCGCCGCTTTCCATTTTGAGTACCTCCGCGCTCGTGGATATGGAGGTCAGCGGAGTTTTGAGCTCGTGTCCGGCGTCGGTTATAAACTGCTTTTGAAGCTCTATGTTCTTGACATAGGGAGCTATGGCTTTTTTTGAAAACGCGGCGATGAGGAAAAACGCAGCAAGAAGGCTCGCGCCCGCAACGACGAGCGACACCGTGAGCAGCGTTTTCATCGACTGCTGCTCCTGCGAGGCGTTCAGAAATACGACCGCGCAGCCGTCCGAGCCCTGCTTTACGGCATAGCGGTAGTCGCCGCAGTAGCCGCTGTCGTGACCCGAGTCGATAACATTGGCGGCATATGACAGCGCCTGCTGAGTGCTCACTGTTGCGATAAAGTCGCTGAAAATGCCGACGGCATTGTAGCTCGAATCGTAGTATACGAGGAAAAACCGCGTCATATACCGCGACTCCGGCGAGTGCTGCCCGAATATCTCCGGAATGGTGTAGTCCTGACCGGAGTGCGGCTGCTTGCCGGTCATGGCGATGGAGCTGAGCGTGTTGTCGAGACTGTCTGTCGTTATGTTGTAGTTCCAGAGGTTTATCGCCAAAAGCAGCACGAGCGTTACTGCGCCGATGGCTGCCATTGCCGAGGCGATAAATCTGCGGCGCATTTTTTTCAGCATTCCTTTTCCTCCAGTGCGTATCCTGCGCCGCGAATGGTTTTTATCTCAATGCCGGAGCGGAGCCCGCGCAGCTTTTTGCGCAGGAAGCCGATGTATGTCCAAACGACATCCGTTTCAGCCTCGGTGTCGAGATCCCAAACTTTCTGCATGAGCGCGTCGGTCGAAAACACCCTGCCGCGGTTGCGCATGAAAAGCTCCATGAGCTGGAACTCCTTGTTGTTAAGGCGAACGCTTTCGCTTCTGCATGAAAGCGTGTAGGAGTTGACATTGAGCTCGGTGTCGCCCACGCGCACTATATCGTCGGAGTAATTGCCGCTGCGCCGCGCGAGCGCGCGCACGCGCGATAAAAACTCGCCCATGACGAAGGGCTTGGGCAGATAATCGTCCGCACCCGCGTCAAGTCCGGCAATGCGATCCTCTACCTCGCCCTTGGCGGTGAGAAACAGCACAGGCGTGTGTATGCCGTGCTCGCGTGCGCGCCTTAACACCTCAAGCCCGTCGAGCCCGGGCATCATTATATCTAAAACGATGGTGTCGTAGCCGACCGAGAGGATATAGTCGAGCGCGTCGAGCCCGTTATGCACCATATCCACCGCATAACGGTTTTTCTCAAGCACGAGCTTTAAAGCCTTTGCAATGCCGACCTCGTCCTCCGCTATTAAAATACGCATTATCCTCACTCCCGCGACCTCCGCATGAGCGGGGGCTTTTGTATTTGTAAATTAAATGTAATATATCAAGCTGAAACGAACCTGAAACCGAAGCAGTTACCATTTTAACAGCACGAAGGAAAAATTCAAAGCATCTTTTTCAAACTTTTTCAGTTCATTTCAGGTTGGGCGGTTATCATCAGGACAGTTCCAACCGATACGGGGTCAGTGGAAGGCAGACCGGTAAGCACCGCGCTCGCCGGTCCTGCCGGATATAAGGGAGGGAAACGCCATGAAATACCGCCACGAGCTGAAGCAGGTCATAACGGGCACCGACGCGCTCGTGCTGCGCAGAAGGCTCGGCAGCAGCCGCTACAGTTTTAAGATAGAGTTTGATTGCTATGACGGCAGCCAGAGCTATAACGGGCTGGATAAGCTGAGCCTTAACAACATCATTCAGGACAATACCTACATGAAGGATTTCCTCTGCTACTGGCTCAGGCAGTTCTGCTTTCTGCGCGCCGACAGCATAAGCGATCAGCTTTCGGGTCTTATACCCTCGACAAAGGAGGGGCAGCAGGAGGACAACAGCTCGCTCATAGATGCTTCGGTCATCACCATAAGCAATATGGGCGGCATGGATAATACCATGCAGGGCGGGCAAAACTCAACACAGCAGAAAGAAACGGCAGCCCCGACCGGCTTCGGGGGCGGTAGCACGCAGACAGCAGCTGCAGATACGCAAACGCCGCTCATAATAGTCTGCATCGCGGTTCCTGCGGTGGGTATAGCGTTTGCATTGCTTTATAAAAGGAGGCACTGAAATGGATAACAACATAAACAACAATGACTTTAACAACAACGAAGGGTTCGAGCAGGGCGAATATCACTTCACCTATGCCGATTTTAACCAGCCGGAGCCCAAAAAGAACAAAACTCCGTTCTGGAAAAAGCCTGCCGCCATAATAGCGGGGGTGATCGTAGCCGGTATGCTTTCGGGCTTCGCGGGCTCTGCCATAGCAAACTCCGTGACAGGCGGCTCCACCACCATATTCGAGGGCAACCGTCCGTCGAGCGTAATAAATACCGCAAGCGTAGACACAAGCAAGCAGATGACCGCCGCCGAGGTGTATGCGGCAAATGTAAACTCAACTGTCGGCATAACAACGCAGGTCACGACAAACTACTGGGGCTACACCACCACTGCGGCTGCCGCAGGCTCGGGCTTTATCCTCTCGTCCGACGGATATATTCTAACAAACTTCCATGTCATAGAGTCAGCCAGCGCAATAAAGGTCACCCTGTATAACGGCGACAGCTACGACGCAAGTCTTGTGGGCTACGACGAGAGCAACGACATTGCCGTTTTGAAGATAGACGCCGAGGACCTCACTCCGGCAGTGCTGGGCGATTCGGATAACCTCAATGTCGGCGACGAGGTCATTGCTATAGGAAATCCCCTCGGCGAGCTCACATTTTCGCTCACCTCCGGCTCCGTGAGCGCCCTTGACCGTGAGATAACCCTTTCCAGCAGCGTTACGATGAACCTTATCCAGACCGACTGCGCAATAAACTCCGGAAACTCGGGCGGTGCGCTGTTTAACCTCTATGGCGAGGTCATCGGAATAACAAACGCCAAGTATTCCGGCTCGGGCTCAAGCTCCGAGGCATCCATCGACAACATAGGCTTTGCCATTCCGATAAACTCCGTGCGCTCAATTGTCGAGAGCATAATCGAAAAGGGCTATGTTGCAAAGCCGTATATCGGAGTGATGGTCGGCGATGTGAGCGAGGAGTCTGTGAATTACGGCTTGCCCGAGGGCGCGGCGGTCGTATCCGTCACCGAGGGTGGACCTGCCGCAAGCGCGGGACTTCAGGCAAACGATATCATAACCGCCGTAAACGGCGAGAAAATAAGCGGCAAGAGCGACCTTTCGTCCGCGATAGCAAGCTGCTCGGCAGGAGATAAGCTCACTCTAACGGTTTACCGTCAGGGCGAAACGCTGACGATCACCGTCGAGGTAGGCGAGCAGAAAACCGCAGCCATAGCAAATTCTCAGACCCAGCAGCAAACCCAGCCGCAGCAGCCTCAGGGAGGGACCTTCGGCTTCGGAAACTGAAAAACTATCCTTTGAACGGGCAGCCTCAGGGCTGCCCATTCAGCTATCTGTTAAGATTCCGACAAAACGGTAGACAAGGCGAGGGAAAAGGAATATAATGCAGGCGCTTAAAATTTTTGAAGGGAAATGGATAGGCGATGGAAAAAACGGAAAGAAAGGAAGTCACGCGGGTCGCGCTGTTTGTAATGTTCTCCGTTTCCGCGGGCGTTATCGAGCTCGGCTCATTTGCGCTTTTAAACGAGCTCACGAGCTGGAGCTACTGGCCGTGCTATCTCATAGCGCTGACGCTCTCGGTGCTCTGGAACTTCACGCTCAACCGGCGGTTTACATTCCGCTCTACCACCAATGTTCCGCGCGCGATGGGTCTCGTTGCGCTGTATTACTGCGTTTTCACGCCCGCGACCACGCTGCTGGGGAACTACCTCGCCGAAACGCTTTTGTGGAACGAATATCTCGTCACCGGCATAAATATGGCGCTGAACCTTTCTACCGAGTACCTCTACAACAGATTTGTCGTTTTCGGAAAGAGTGTGGATACAAGAAAATAGCCCTTTGCACCCGCTGCGGGGTGCGGAGGGCTTTTCTTGACTTTGCAGGGCAGTCAATGTATAGTATTCCTTAGTGTGTTCAAAAAGAGAGAGCGAAAGGTAAGAAATAATGGAGAGAAACGATTTGCACCACGAACGCGACGGCTTCCGCAGCCGCAGCGGATTTATAATCGCCTGCATAGGCTCCGCGGTGGGTATGGGAAACATATGGCGCTTTCCCATGCTGGTGTCCACATGGGGAGGACTGACATTCCTCATACCGTACTTTATCTTTGTGGTGCTCATAGCATCCACCGGCGTTATCGGCGAGTTTGCCCTCGGCAGAGCGGGCGGAGCGGGACCGATGGGCTCGTTCGGCAAGTGCACCGAGCTGAGATACGGCAAGCGCAAGATCGGTGAGCGCATAGGTTACCTGCCCATCCTCGGCTCGCTGGCGCTGGCGATCGGCTACACCTGCGTTATGGGCTGGATATTCAAATACACATTCATGTCTTTTTCCGGCGGGCTTTTCGACATGGGTCAGGACATGGACACCATTGCCGGCACATTCGGCAGCACCGCGAGCGCATGGGGCGCGAATGTGTGGATAATCGTTGCGATAGTCATAAGCTTCGGCATAATGTCGTTCGGCATATCCGGCGGCATCGAGAGAGCCAATAAGGTCATGATGCCGGTTCTGTTTATCCTGTTTGTCGCGCTGGGCATATATGTGTTCACCCTGCCCGGCTCATCGAAAGGCTACAGCTACATTTTAACGATAAACCCCAAGGGGCTTCTTGATCCCAAGCTGTGGGTATATGCCTTCGGTCAGGCGTTCTTCTCGCTTTCGGTAGCGGGCAACGGCAGCGTTATCTACGGCTCGTATCTGAGCAAGGATGAGTGCATACCCTCGTCTGCGCGCAATGTCGCCGTGTTTGACACTCTTGCGGCGCTGCTTGCGGCGTTTGTCATCATCCCCGCCATGGCAACGGGCGGCGCAAAGCTCAATGACGGTGGACCGGGACTTATGTTCATCTACCTTGTCAATGTCATAAACGGCATGGCAGGCGGACGCATAGTCGGCATCGTGTTTTTCGTGTGCGTTTCCTTCGCGGGTCTGAGCTCGATAATAAATCTCTACGAGGCGCCCGTTGCGTTCCTGCAGGAGAAGTTCGGAATGAAGCGCGTGCCCGCAACTGCGGTTATCCATGCCGTCGGCTGCGGCGTTGCGCTGTGCATACAGGCGATAGTGTCGCAGTGGATGGATGTCGTCCATTTACATCTGCCCGCTGGGTGCGCTGCTTGCGGCGATCATGTTCTTCTGGGTCGGCGGCAAGAAGTTCGTGCTTGAAAGCGTTAACCTCGGTGCGAGAAAGCCGATAGGAAACTGGTATTACCCCATGGGCAAGTATGTCTACTGTGCCTGCGCACTCATCGCGCTCATAGCCGGCGCCGCCCTCGGCGGTATCGGATGATTAAAAACAACAAAACCGGAGCGTTTGCTCCGGTTTTTGTTATTTAAACAGATATTCGCTTGCTTCAACGGTCGGGAGAAGGTTTTCGGTGTCAACGAGCTCGGAAATGTTCTCCGCCGATGTTATCTCGCATTCAACGAGCGGATTTACTCCGCTGTTGAAGGCTCCGCTCATAACGCTCGGCTTATCTACAGGCAGCACCCTGCGCCCGTTTTCGCAGATGAAATACAGGCGGTAGTCAACATCGTGCCCGCTCGTGGCGTGCAGGGCGAGCTGCCCTAAAAGCGGGTACATCTGCTCGAACATCTCTGCCTGGGAAACCTCAAGAAGCCTGACCTCGCCGGCGGTATCCGGCTGCCGTCCTATCCATTTCTTTATTATCCTCATTGCACTCTCTCCGGCATTTTTTCTCTGAGCGTACACCGTTTAAGCCACGCTGTCAATGATAAAAAGGAAAAAACGGCGCTGATAGGTCATACCATATACCGAGGTGATGGTATGAGAATTTATATTGTCAGGCGGGGAGACAGCCTGTATTCGATAGCCAAAAGCAGCGGCAGCACGATGCAGGAGCTTTCGCGGCTCAACCAGCTTGCCGATCCCTCGCGGCTGAGCGTGGGCCAGGCGATAGTCATACCCGACGGCGGCAGTCCCGATGGGAGCATTGAGATAAACGGCTATGCCTACCCGAATATCGGCGCGCAGACGCTCGGCGAGGTGCTGCCGCAGCTTACATACCTGTGTCCGTTTTCGTGGCACATTGACGCTCTCGGCGGCATAACGCCGACAGCGGATGAGCCGATGATAAGGGCGGCGTGGGAAAATAACTGCGCGCCTCTGCTCACGCTGACGAACATCGGCGTAAACGGCGGGTTTTCCGGCGATATTGCCCATAGCATTTTTACGAACATGACCGCGCAGGATACCCTGATGCAAAATATGCTCGCTGCACTGCGCAGCCGCGGTTACTACGGAGTTAATCTCAACATCGAGTATGTCCAGCCCTACGACCGCGAGGGCTACAACGCCTTTTTGGAGCGCGTAAGCGAGGTGCTGCACGCTAACGGCTATATGCTCTCGAGCGCAATCGCGCCCAAGGTGTCCGACGAACAGTACGGCGTGCTGTACACCGCACACGACTACGAGGCTCACGGAAAGTACTGCGACCGAGTGGTCATCATGACCTACGAGTGGGGCTATACCTACTCCTCGCCGCGCGCGGTGTCGCCGGTAAACGAGATGCGCGGGGTGATGGACTACGCGGTGACGAAAATGCCGCCGTCGAAGATACTGCTCGGTTTTTCAAATTACGGCTACAACTGGAGCCTGCCGTGGCGGCAGGGTCAGCCCGCGCAGGTCATATCAAACGCCGCAGCCACAGATCTTGCGGCGTCGGTATTTGCGCAGATAAAGTTTGACGAAACGGCAAAGGCTCCGTATTTTAACTACACCGACCCGTCGGGCGTTAAGCACGAGGTGTGGTTCGAGGACGCAAGAAGCGTTGCCGCGCGTCTTTCTCTCGTGGGGGAATACGGACTTGCCGGAATAAGCATATGGACGATAAACATGAAAAACCGCGCGGGCTTTGCCGTTATCGAGAGCACATTTGAAACCGAAAAAATAGTATGAAAAAGCTCCCCGTTCGGGGGAGCTTTTAGAATATGCTTATTTGCCAAGACGCTCGGATATGACCTTTGCGACCTTAACGCCCGAGGCTGCCGCCTGAGCGAGTCCGCGCGTTATGCCCGCGCCGTCGCCGATGGCGAAGAAGTTTGAAAACTTCGTTTCCAGCTCGCCCGAGAGCTCGAGGCGGGAGGAGTAGAACTTTACCTCGGCACCGTACAGGAGCGTGTCGTAATTCGCGGTGCCCGGTGCGATCTTGTCGAGGGCGTAAATCATCTCGATTATATCGTCAAGCTGCCGCTTGGGAAGCGCAAGGCTCAGGTCGCCCGGAACCGCCGCGGTGAGAGTTGGACGGGTGTAGGACTGCGCCAGACGGTGCTCGTTGGTGCGAACGCCCTTTACGAGGTCGCCGAAGCGCTGTACCAGAACGCCGCCGGAGAGCATATTGCTCAGCGAGGCTATGTGCTTGCCGTAGCGGTAGGGCTGGTCAAAGGGCTCGGTAAAGCGGTTTGACACCAGAAGCGCGAAGTTTGTATTATCGCTCCTGAGCGCGGGGTCGGAGTAGGAGTGACCGTTAACGGTGTTTATACCCTCGACATTTTCCGCGACTACATGACCGTAGGGGTTCATGCAGAAGGTGCGCACCTTGTCGCCGTACTGCTTGGTGCGGTATATGAGCTTCGACTCGTAAACTACATCGGTTATGTGCTCAAACACCGTTGCCGGAAGCTCAACGCGAACGCCGACATCGACCTGATTGTTTATAAGCTTAACGCCGAGCTTGCGACACTGCTCGGAGAACCACTCCGCGCCGCTTCTGCCGGGCGCGACGATGAGGTATGAGCAGTCTATCGCATCGCCGTTTCTGAGCGAGAGCTCATAGCCGTTATCTGCGCGGTCTATCGAAACGACCTCGGTGCGGAAGCGGTATTCTATGACCTTGCGCAGGTCTTCATACATATTCTGAAGGATGCGGAGGTTGTTCTCCGTTCCGAGGTGCTTTACCTTTGCCTGCAAAAGATGAAGATCGTATTTCAGCGCCTCGCGCTCGAGCGCTCTCGCCTCGGGCGTGTCGGTGGAGAAGGTCTTGTCGGTAGCGCCGTATTTCATGTTGACCGTATCGACATAGTTTATAAGCTCCATGACCTCGTCGTCATCCATAAAATCGGTCAGCCAGCCGCCGAACTGGGTCGTGAAATTGTATTTGCCGTCGGAAAATGCGCCCGCGCCGCCGAAGCCGCACATCGTGTCGCAAACGCTGCAATGGATGCATTCTTTGACCTTTCCCGCAACGATAGGGCAGTGGCGCGAGTATATGTCGCCGCCCTGATCGAGCACGCATATCTTAAGCTCGGGATGGCGGGCGATAAGCTCGTATCCGGCGAAAATGCCGGCAGTGCCGCAGCCGATTATCGCAACATCGTAATTGTTTTTCATGGTATTCACTCCCGCAAAAATTATGGGCACAAAACAGCCCTGCGTATTATACGGATTTCATGTGGCATAGTAATTAATAAATTGTAAATTTTCTGTGTGCACCATATAGTTGTTGGACACTTGCGGCGCTATGTGTAGTGCCAATAACTTGACGAGAATTTAAAATGTCGGTAAAATGTGAGCATAAAAAATTATAGATAGAGACGGTGATAAAATGTCGGAAGGATCGAAAATGAGAGATTTGGGAAAGCAGATGCGCCGCGAGGCGTTTTCCATACCAAATCTGCTGAGCTATTTCCGCCTGCTGCTTATACCGCTGTTTATCATGCTGTATCTGCGCGAGGATTTCACGGCGGCGCTCATAACGCTGGCTGCCAGCGGCCTGAGCGATGTGCTCGACGGAAGGATAGCCCGCAAATTCAATATGGTAACGGATCTCGGTAAGGTGCTCGACCCCGTTGCGGATAAGCTTACGCAGTGTGCGATGATGTTCTGTGTCGCAATGCGTTACCCCGCAATGTGGTGGCTGCTCGGCATCCATGTGGTAAAGGAGCTCATAATGATAGTTATGGGCTGCTATGTTCTTAAAAAGACCGATACCGTAAACAGCGCCATCTGGGTCGGGAAGCTGTGCACCGGCGTTATATACGCCGTTATGATGCTCCATGTCATAGACCCGTATCTGCCGCAGGCGGCATCCGTTGCGATGACCGTCGTCTGTGCGGGGCTTATACTCTTAAGCCTTGTGGTCTACACCATGAGATATGTTAAAATTCTCGGAGGGAACAAATGAGCTTTCTTTATGCAGTGCTGTATATAGCCGCGCTGGGAATACTGTCGCATTTTCTGGGACAGGCGCTGCCGAGGGCGCATTTTAGCGCGGAAAGGTTCCCGTACCGTGCCGCACAGTGGGAAAAGGGTGGCAAGGCTTATGAAAAGCTCGGCATAAAGCGCTGGAAGGACCACCTTCCGGACATGAGCAAAATAATGCCCGACATGGTGAAAAAGAAAATGTCGGCAGCCAAGGAGCAGGGCATGGAGGTGCTCATTGAGGAGACCTGTGTCGCCGAATGCGTACACTGGGCGCTGATAGTCCTGTCGCTGGGCATATTCCTGTTCTGGCGCTCGCCGTGGTCGATAGTTTTCTGGCTTGTGTATAATATTTTGGGCAATTTGCCGTTTATAATCATACAGAGGTACAACAGACCGAGGCTCGTTATGCTCGAGCAGAGAAGAAAGAGGAGGGCTGAAAAGGCGTGAAGGTACTTATACTGAGCTGCAGCACCGGCGGAGGGCACAACAGTGCCGCGTCCGCGGTCTGCGAGTATTTTGAAAAAATGGGCAGTCAGTGCGACATAGTAGATGCCCTCGATTTTCTGCCTAAGGCGCGCGCGGAGTTTATAAGCCGCGGGCATGAGCTCGCATATAAGTATGCTCCGAGGCTGTACGGAGCGGGCTATCGCATAAGCGAGATGATGCCGCAGCACAGCAGCCTTTACGAGCAGAATGCAAAGGGCGCGGATGAGCTGTGCAAAAAGCTTTTCAGCGGCAGCTACGATGTCGTTATAAGCGTACATATATTTGCCGCCATGATGATGACCGAGCTGCGGATAAACCGCGAGATAAACATTCCGAGCTTTTTTGTCGCAACGGATTACACCTGCTCGCCCGGCGTTTCGGAGATCGACGCGGATAAGTATTTCATCCCCCATGAAAAGCTGCGCGATGAGTTTGCGGCGCAGGGCATAATACCGAGCAAGATAGTCGCGTCCGGCATACCCGTCAGAGAGGAGTTCTGCCACCGCACCGACAAGGCGAAGGCGCGCCGCGCCCTCGGCATGGGCGAGGAGGGCAGGATGCTGCTGCTGTGCTGCGGCAGCATGGGCTGCGGCCCGATACGCAGCATTGCGGTGAAGATAGGCGAGGTGCTCGGCGAAAACGATAACCTTGTTATAGTCTGCGGCAGCAATCATCAGCTTGAAAAGGACCTGCAATTCCTTACCGGAGACGATATCCGGATAGAGATATGCGGTTTTACCGATAAAATGAGTCTTTACATGGACGCTGCCGACATTATCATCACAAAAGCCGGCGGACTGAGCACCACCGAGGCCGTTATGAAGCGCCTGCCGATACTGTATATCGATGCGGTGCCAGGCTGCGAGAGCCGAAACATCGAGTTCATGACGGGAAACTCATATGCGCTTGAGGCGGACACCGCCTCGGGCATGGTAAACCTTGCCGATACCTGCCTGAGCGGGGCGGTAGACCCCATGGAGATGGTGCGCAACCGCGAAAAGGACTTCCCGTTTACCGCGGCGCAGACGATATACGAAACGGTTAAAGCCGAGTACGAGCGCTTTGACAAGGCTCGCTCCGACTCGAAAGCCGAGCCGGCCGCCGCACCTTCAAGACAGATGCCCGATGCGCAGAAGCAGATGATGCTCATAGTAAACCCCGTCGCCGGCAAGGGCGAAATGATGAGAAACATCGCCGAGGTCACCGGAATATTCATGGACGCGGGCTACCGCGTGAGCCTGTATCCCACGCGCGGCAGAGGCGATGCCACCGAGTATGTCAAGGCATACGGCGCGGGCTATGACATGATATGCTGCTCCGGCGGCGACGGCACGATGAACGAGGTAGCCTCCGGCATGGTCAAGGCGGGGCTGGATATCCCCATCGGCTATATGCCGTCAGGTTCGACGAATGATTTTGCGGAGTTCCACGGCATAAGCTGCGACATAGTTAAAACCGCAAAGCGCATAGCCGAGGGCACCGAGCACAGGATAGATGTTGGCAGACTGGGCGAAAAGTATTTCATAAACGCCGCCGATTTCGGCGCGTTCACATGGCTGCCGTACACCACTCCGCAACGGCTCAAAAACAAACTCGGGTTCTATGCGTATGTGCTCGACGGCATGAGGGATCTTGCGAAGATACAGAGCGAGCATCTGCGCATTACGATAAACGGCGAGACCAAGGAGGGCGAGTATATCTTCGGCATAGTTGCCTCCTCAAGCGAGCTTGCCGGAGCGCTCGATTTCTTCGGACAGAAGGTCGTTGCGGACGACGGACTGTTCGAGGTGCTGCTCATCCGCCGCCCGACATCTCCGTCAGAGCTTCAGGCGACGATAAACGCCCTCGGCAGCCAAAATCTCAATAACGACCTCATCTCGTTCTGCCGAACCGATAAGGTGGAGATAGAGTGCCTTAAAAAGCTCACATGGGCGCTCGATGGCGAAAAATGCGTCGGCGGAAGCCGCCATGCGCTCGAGATGCTGCCACGCCGGATAAGAATAGTTTACTGATATGACAAGGCTTAAAAATATAAGACTTGCCGCGCTCGACCTTGACGATACAACGCTCATGAGCGACGGCAGCCTTTCACCGGAGACCGGACGCGCGATAAAAGCCGCGATAGATGCCGGTATCGAGATCGTCATCGCCTCGGGCAGGGCGTTTAACTCCCTTCCAAGGGCGGTGTGCGAGATAGCCGGCATAAGATATGCCATAACATCAAACGGAGCCGCGGTAGCGCTTAACCCGAGCGGCGAGAGAATAATGAGCCTTACTCTGCACCCGAATGAAGCCGTTCGGGTGCTGGAGCTTTTTGAGGGCGAGCTTATGGAGGCGTTCATTGACGGACAGGCTTACTGCGACGCGCGGTATATTGAAGACCCCGAGCGGTACGGCTGCTCGCCGAGGTATGTCTCCTATGTAAAGACCACTCGCCAGCCGGTTGAGGATATGAGCGCGTTTATGCTCGAAAATGCCGGGCGGCTGGACAGCATCGACATTATGTGCAGGTCGGCAGAGCATAAGACGATACTGTGGAAGCGAACGGAGCGCCTTGAGCGGGCGTATGTCACGAGCTCGTCGCCGAGGCTCATCGAGATATCCGATAAGGACGCAGGCAAGGGCGCGGCTCTCAGGCGGCTGTGCCGCGAACTCAATGTCCCGCGCGAGTGCGTCGCCGCGTTCGGAAACGGCGATAACGACGCGGACATGCTCGCCTTTGCCGGAGTGGGAGTAGCGGTGGAAAACGCCGGAGAGCGCTGTCGCGCGGCTGCCGATATTATCTGCCCTGCAAACGACGATAACGGCGTTGCGAAAATACTATATAGAATTGTTGAGGAAAAACATGATACGAGAAGCAAGACCCATTGACATTGACGCAATTGAAAGAATTTACGACAACATCCACACCGCCGAGGAAAACGGCAGCGCGGTCATAGGCTGGGCGCGGGGCGTCTACCCCACGCGCGAGACCGCCGAGGCTGCTCTGCGCCGGCGCGATCTGTTCGTGCTCGACGAGGACGGACAGGTGAAAGCGGCGGCGATAATAAATAAAATGCAGGTCGATGTGTACGAAAATGCCGCATGGAAGTTCAAAGCCGATGACGGCGATGTGTGCGTTCTGCACACGCTCGTTGTGGACCCCATGTGCTCCGGAAACGGCATAGGCAGGCGGTTCGTGAGCTTTTACGAAAAGTATGCCCTCTCGCGCCGCTGCACTACCCTGCGAATAGACACCAACGAGAAAAACGCGGTCGCCCGCGCCATGTACAAGTGCCTCGGCTACCGCGAGGCTGATATTGCTCCCTGCGTTTTTAACGGCATCGACGGAGTGAATTTGGTGCTACTTGAAAAGAAGCTGAAATGAAAAACGAGGCTCACCGAGCCTCGTTTTTTTGTTATTTAAATATGGTGGAGATCACGGGCTTGCCGTCTCTGTCGAGCAGCGGAGTGAGCCCTCCGGCATAGCCGGCGTAGTGATAAAGGTAGTTGACTCCGGTCTCGTTGTCTACCCAGATCTCGAAGCCGTCGAGAGTGCCCTGAGAATAGACCTTTTCAAATCTTTTTTCAGCCATTTTGTCCGTTCCTTTCCTTGTACATTTTTGCAGCCCTGCTCATGGGGATGAGCGCGAGTGCGGTAACGATAGCGGCTGCTATGAACAGCTCGTTTACGGGAAGGTAGCCCTCGGCTATCTGCGTTATGTCATAGCCCATCTGGGCCGCGCGGTCGGCGGTGACGAAGATGAGATTTCCGTTGTCAACGACCTGATATACCTTTTCGCCGAAGGCGCGGCAAATCGGGTCAGCCAGCAGGGGACCGGCGATCATCGGGAAGAACACGAAGAACATTATCCTTATGCCCTCAAACTGACCGCGGTGCTCCTCGGGGTACAGGCGCTTCATCCAAACGGTCATGGACTGCATGAACACGACATAGCCGACGCCAACGAGGATTATGCCGACAAAGCAGGGCCAGTTGGCGGCGATGTCAAGCGCGTTTTCGGTGTTGAAGCTGCCCTGCATATTACCGACCACAAAGAACACGAACAGGCAGCCGATAATGCTGAGTATCGTCGCAAATGCGGCGACTGCGGGCACCTTTTTGTCGTTTATGACCTTTATAAACGGAATGGATATTGCAACGGCAAGCAGCAGGGGAATGCCGAGGATGAGGCTGGGATCGTTAAAGCCGAGGGTGTAGTTCATCCAGTTCATTATGTGGATGAAGTAGCAGTTATAGCCGATAAAAAATATGCACAGAGTCACAAAAACGAGCGCGAGCTCGCGGTTTGCAATAAAGCGCTTGAAGTTGAAAGTGGAGGCAAACTGGTGCCAGAAGCTGCCGTCCTTAACGGGCTTGAGCGTGGGAGAATCCTTGAGTAGGAAAAACGATGCGATGCCTATGAGTATGGTAACGCCGCCGGCGATGGAGAAGAAGATGATATAGCCCGCCTGCGGGTTAGCCTCCGTTGCAAGACCGTTAACGAACATTCCGCCCACGAGCGTTCCGACGAGGGTGCCTATAACGGGTAGAGTCGCCGCAACTGCGCCTATCTGACCGGAGTTTGAGTCGTCCATCATGTCGGCATACCAGGCGTTGTAGCCCGCGTCGTTTGCCATGGAGCCGAAAAAGCTCATTATGGTGTCGGCTGCGACAATGGTAACGCCGACGAGCATCACATTGTTGTATATGCTCTCGCGCAGGTAATGGGTCATACCGAAGGCAATGGTGAAAACGCCCCAGAGTATCGAGCCCCATGTGATGAGCTTCTTGCGCGAGCCGATGCGGTCGGAAAGCGTTCCGAAAAACAGCGCCGAGAAGGTGGTCGCCGTTGCCGAGCATATCGTCATTGCGGTGACAACGCCGAGCTGCGCGCCGAAATCGGAATACAAAAAGTTTGCAAACCAGTTGTTTTCGATGACCCATGCTATCTGCGCGGAAAATCCTATGACGAGCAGCAGGGTCCAGTTAAGGGCGCCTATGCCCTTTTTCTGTGTGGGTGCGGTGTTTCCCATTAATTCTTCCTCCGATGACCATTTATAAAGTCCGTTACCATGGACCTGTATTCCTCATTTGCGCACATGAAGCTTGCCGCGTGACCGGTGTCGGGCACGAGCAGCAGCTTTTTATCCGAGCGGCAGGCGTTATATATTTTAAGCGCCATATCCTTGGGCACATAGCGGTCGCTGTCGCCGCAGATATAAAGCAGCGGCACCTCCGTAACGCTCACGCTGCGCGCGGAGCTAGCCTCCTTGAAGCCATAGCCGGCCTTTAAGAGATTTACATATTCAAAAATGTCAACGAACATTACCGGCAGGTGGTAGAGCTCTCCGACAAGGTTTTTGAAAACCGTTTCGAGGTCGGAGTAGCCGCAGTCGGCGATCATACCGCAGACATGTCCGTCGAGCTCAAGATCGGCGCTTTGCAGCACGGATGCAGCGCCCATGCTCATGCCGTGCAGGAAAATCGAATTTTCGGGAAACAGCTCGGCCGCCTTTTTCGTCCACAGCACGACATCATAGCGGTCGAGCGCGCCGAAACCGATATACTCGCCCTCGCTTTTGCCGTGTGCGCGCATATGCACATACATGAGGTCGCAGCCGAGCTCATTATAAAAATCATACATCGCCGCGAAATCGCACGCGGGCTCGGATTTGTAGCCGTGAAAGAATATGACCGTAACGCCCGTGCCGCTGCCGCGCAGAACATCGGCGCACAGGCGCAGCCCGTCGTCCGAGACTATGGAGACCTCGTCAAACGGCAGGTCACGGAACGGAGCAAAGTAGGGGATGTTGTGCTTCCACAGCGCCTCGCCCGTCGGCTCAAGCAGGCTCGAGCTTCTCGCACCGGTCTCCGGTGTCGGGAAATTATCCTGCCTTACGATGAGCTGGCGCACAAAAATAAGCCCCACGGCGTAAGCCGCCGCGAGCAAAACGCATATAACGATGAGCACTACCAGTACAGCCTTCATAAAAACGCTCCGATTCAGGTTTCTCGGTAAGTGTATTTTATTACATTTTTGCCGAAATTGGAATAGCCAATGTTGAATAAAAGAAAATAATAATATATAATCAACACATATCACATTATAAAGGATCAGCAATATGGAAAAGTCAAAGGTGTATTTCATTAAAGATGTCAGTCCCGAAAGCGTTGTAAAAGCCTATGATGCGCTCGGAATAGAGCTCAAAGGCAATGTAGCCGTCAAGCTGCACAGCGGCGAGCCCGGCAACCAGAACTTCCTGCGTCCGGCGTTTATGAAGCCCGCTATAGATCGCGTCGGCGGCACCATAGTTGAGTGCAACACTGCGTATAACGGCGGGAGAGAGACCACCGAAAACCATAAAAAAACCATGCAGCTTCACGGTTGGGTAGAGATAGCGGATGTCGACATCATGGATGCCGAGGCGGAGGTTGAGCTGCCGGTAGTCGGCGGCAAGCATCTTGAGAAGAACTATGTCGGCAAAAACCTGCTGGACTATGACTCCATGCTCGTTCTGTCGCACTTTAAGGGTCACCCCAGGGGCGGCTACGGCGGCGCGGTGAAGAATATATCCATCGGCATCGCATCGAGCTACGGCAAGAAGTATATCCACGGCGTTAAGAATGTTGATAACTTCTGGCATGCCGACCACGACAGCTTCCTCGAGTGTATGGCTGACGCGGCAAAGAGCGTTGTCGATCACTTCGGCGGGAAAATGGCGTTTGTGAACATTATGAAGAATATGTCCGTTGACTGCGATTGCTGCGCTGTCGCTGCAGATCCCAAGATCGGCGACATAGGCGTTCTGGCATCGCTCGACCCCGTGGCGCTCGACCAGGCGTGTGTTGACCTTGTGTATGCCAGCGACGATCCGGACAAGGGCGACCTCATAGAGCGCATCGAGTCGCGCAACGGCGTTCACACCATCGAGGCAGCCGCGGCTATCGGCGTCGGCAGCCGCGAGTACGAGCTCATAGAGCTTTAAGATGAAAAAGCTCGTTCTCGGCGTTCTTGCCCATGTCGATGCCGGAAAGACAACGCTTTCGGAGGCGCTCATGTATATCTCCGGCAGCATACGCAGGCTCGGCAGGGTGGATCACAGAAATACCGCGCTCGACACGCACAGGATAGAGCGCGAAAGAGGAATAACCGTATTTTCAAAGCAGGCGCAGCTCCAAACCGAAAATCTGGAGCTGTGCCTTCTCGACACGCCCGGACACGCGGATCTGACCGCCGAAACGGAAAGAACGCTCGGCGTTATCGACTATGCGCTACTTGTAATATCTGGTACCGACGGCGTTCAGGCGCACACGGAAACGCTGTGGCGCCTGCTTGAAAAGTACGGCGTGCCGGTAATAATATTCGCAACGAAAATGGATCTCACGGGCAGCAATAGGGAGAATATCCTCACCGATCTGCGCGCCCGCCTGTCGGAGAGCTGCTTTGATGTTTCCGACAAGAGCGAGGATAACGCCGAGAGCATCGCTATGTGCGATGAGCAGCTTCTGGAGAAATACGTCTCCGGCGAGGGGCTGACCGATGCCGGCATTGCCGCAGCCATAAGCGAAAGAAAGCTGTTTCCGGTGCTGTTCGGCTCGGGACTGAAGCTCGAGGGCGTGCGGGAGCTCATGGGTTTTATCGACCGCTATACCGTTGCTCCGGAGTATCCGGATGAGTTCGGTGCGAAGGTGTACAAGATCATGCGTGACGGGCGTGACAGGCGGCTTGCCTGCATGAAGATAACCGGCGGAGCTCTGCGCATCCGCGACAGCGTAAACGGCGAAACAGTGACGGAGCTCAGAGTTTATAACGGCGCAAATTACGAGACCGTTCAGGAAGCCGGCGCCGGCAGCATCGTAGCCGTGCAGGGGCTCGGCAGCGCATATGCCGGTCAGGGACTCGGATACGAGCCGGATATGCCCGCACCGGAGATAGAGCCAGTGCTTACATACATAGTCGAGCTTCCCGCGGGCGCGGACAAGCAGGAGGCTTTCAAAAAGCTCCGTCAGCTTGAGGACGAGGACCCGCAGCTTCATATCGAGTGGAACGAGGTCACAAAGCAGATATATCTGCATCTCATGGGTAGGGTGCAGACCGAGGTTATAACCGAGCTCATCCGCGAGAGATTTGATATGCAGGTGCGTATCGGCTCCGGCGGCATAGCATACAGGGAGACGATAGCAAAGCCCGTGCACGGAGCGGGACATTTTGAGCCCCTCCGGCACTATGCCGAGGTGCATCTTCTGCTTGAGCCGCTCGAGAGCGGCTCCGGAATGCGGTTTGAAAGCCGCTGCCCGACGGATGAGCTCGATGCCAACTGGCAGAGCCTTATAATGACAAACCTCGCCGAGAAAACTCACCTCGGCGTTCTCACCGGCTCGCCGCTTACGGATGTCAGGATAAGCCTCATAGCCGGCAAAGCCCATGTCAAGCACACCGAGGGCGGCGATTTCCGCGAGGCGGTGTACCGCGCGGTGCGGCAGGGGCTTATGAAAGCCGAGAGCGTGCTGCTCGAGCCGTGGTACGATTTCCGCATTGAGGTCCCGCCGGAGCAGATCGGCAGAGCCATAAGCGATGTGCGCGCCATGTCCGGCAGCTTTGAGACCGAGGGCAGCAGCGTTATATTCGGCAGAGCGCCGGTGTCGGAAATGAGCGGCTACGGCGAGGTGCTGGCGTCGTACACCTCCGGCAAGGGGCGCATAAGCCTGCAAAACGCGCGCTATTACCCCTGCCATAACGCAGAGCAGGTCATAGCGTCTATCGGATATGAGCCCGAAGCCGACACGCGCAATACCGCCGACTCCGTTTTCTGTTCGCATGGCTCGGGAACTATAGTAAAGTGGAACGAGGCGGACAGGTTCATGCACCTCGATCCCGATCTGAACAATGAAAAGAGCCCGCAGCCCGCGCCGCAGCACAGGTTTTACATCATAGACGATGCCGAGCTCGAGGCTATCATGCAGCGCGAGTTCGGACCGGTACGCAGGCGGCAGTATACGCGCACATCAGCGCCCGAGGCGGCCGAGTTTACCGTTGCGCCGTCAAAGCGCGAGTATGTCATAGTTGACGGATATAACTTTATTTTCGGAACGCCGGAGTATGCGCTGCTTGCGAAAAATTCGCTGGAGCTTGCCCGCGAGCGCCTTTCCGACGCGCTAAAGAGCTACCGCGCCATGCGCGACTGCGAGCTCGTGCTCGTTTTCGACGGCTACCGTGTTGCGGGAAACACCGGCGAGCGCGAGGTGCAAGGCATACGCACGGTGTACACAAAGGAAAACGAGACAGCCGATGTGTACATTGAGCGCCTTGCAAACGACATAGGCAAGAACTATTCGGTCAAGGTAGTAACAAACGATTCGCTCATCCGCCTGTCAGCCATGCGCTCGGGCGTTCTGCGGATGTCGGTCAAGGAGTTTGACTCTGAGATTCGGTTCGTTATGGATAAAATTGCGGAGTATATAGATGGAAAACGATGAGCTTTTAAGGCGCGCGGAGGATCTGCGCGGAAGATGCGAGAAAACCGCGAGTGTCACGCACACGGCGTTTTTGACTCCCGCCGAGCAGTTTGCGCTGCTGGAGTGGGCAAAGTATACGCCCGATTGCAATATGCTGCTCTGCGGAGGAAACGATGCCTGCGAGCGCAAGGCGGCATTCTTCCTGCCGTTTTATATGCAGGAGGATGAATTTGAACCGAGTGAGTATATAACTGCCCTTTCAGTTAAAGCGCATTTTGGTCAGCCGACTCACCGCGACTATATGGGAGCAGTGCTGGGGCTTGGCATAAAGCGCGAGTGGCTGGGCGATATATGGGTCAGCGGCGAGAATGCCGTGGTGTTCGTTCTCAAAAGCGTTGAGCGCCATGTAGCCGATGGGCTCGATAAGGTCGGCAGATTAGGCGTAAAGGTCAGTGCCGTCGATCTCGGCGATGTGAAAGCGCCGGAGCGGAAAGTGAAAAAGATCTCGTTCTCGGTAAAGAGTATGCGCTTTGACGCGGTGCTTGCCGGATTGTTCGGACTTTCGCGCACGGCGGCGGCAGCGTGCATCGCTCAGGGCGAGGCGAGCCTCAACTACTCCGAGTGCACGAAAAACGATGCCGCCGTAACGGAGGGCGATGTGATATCTCTGCGCGGCCATGGCAAGGCGATGGTCTCCGGTTCCGGAGGCGTAAGCAGAAAAGGGCGGCTTTTCGTAGAAGCCGAGATATACCATTAGAGATTGTCAAAAACCTATGCTGCTGAGGAAAGATAACCGCGCAGCGGGGGGGAGCTTGAGGGGTAGCGAAGCGACGGCGCAGCGAGAAAAGACCCGCCTCAAGTTAGATTATAGCCATCAAAATGCCTGATAAGACTGATTTATCAGTTTTATCAGGTTTTTTGACGAGCGTAGCGAGATTTTTCGTGAAAATTTATTTTCACAAAAAAATGTGTTTTATATAATTTGCAAAATAATTTATATAAAACTCTTGACAAATTAGAAAAGTGGGAGTATATTATAATCACAAAGTAAAAAATACAAGGGTCGGGTCATATGATGCGATCCTATCGTCGATTGATCGACGGTAAAGCCGTGAAAAGAGAGAAGGAGCCATGAAAAAGACATTATACAGCCTTATGCTTTCAGATGAAGTCGTCGCCGAGGTGGACAGACTTGCCCACAGACTCGGAACGAACCGTTCAAATCTTATAAATCAGATCCTTGCCGAGCATGTAAATCTCGTAACGCCCGAGCGCCGCATAAACGATATTTTCTCCGCGATGGAGCAGCTTATGACTCCGTCGCGCGAGCTCGTACCGTTTTTTGCGCCGAACGCGCTTACGATGTCACTGAAGTCCTCGCTTGAGTACAAGTACCGTCCCACGGTCAAATACGAGGTGGAGCTGTACCGCGGCGACAGCGACAGTCTCGGCGAGCTAACGGTCGTGTTCCGCACGCAATCGGCGGCGCTCATCCGCTCGATGACTGAATTTTTCCGCATATGGAAGAGCATCGAGGATGCGCATCTGCGCCCGATGATGGGTCAGAGCGCGCCGACCTACGCCCTGTATGAGGGCAAATTCATCCGCTCTATCGCTATTCCGACGCGCAATTGCAGCTCGCAGGAGCTGGCAAATGTCATATCGGAGTATATAAAACTGTTTGACACAATGATGAAAGGCTACCTCAGCGGCAGGCTCAATGCCCGCGATATTGAGGCGTGCTATTTCTCGCAGCTTAGAAGAGCGGAGATACTCATTTAAAAAGAAGGTGTTTTTATGAACGCACAGAACTTTACCCAGAAAACCCTTGAAATGATCCAGACCGCCAAATCCATGGCGATGGAAAACAACAATCAATATATAACCCCCGAGCATATGCTGTATGCTCTCGTTGATCAGGACGGCGGGCTCATCCCCTCTCTGCTTGAGCGCATGGGCGTTGACTGCAACGCGGTGCTCTCCGAGCTTGACACGCAGATAAACTCGCTGCCCAAGGTGTCGGGCGATTATGACATTTACCTCTCGCGCGAGGCCGAGCGCGTTATGAACGCCGCCGAGCAGTCGGCAAAGAGCCTCGGCGATGAGTATCTGTCCGTCGAGCATGTGATGATAGGCATTTTTGCTTCGCCCACTCCGACTATAAAGCGCATTTTCTCGAACCACGGCATCACGAAGGCCAAATTCTCCGAGGAGCTCGCCAAGGTCAAGAAGGGACCGGTCACCGGCGATAACCCCGAGAACAGCTACGATGCACTCAAAAAATATGGCACGGACCTTGTCGAGCGTGCGCGCAGCAATAAGCTCGACCCCGTTATCGGCCGTGATACCGAGATAAGAAATGTCATCCGTATTCTCTCGCGTAAAACGAAGAACAACCCCGTGCTCATAGGCGAGCCCGGCGTCGGTAAAACGGCGATAGCCGAGGGACTTGCTCAGCGCATAGTGCGCGGCGATGTGCCAGAGGGACTTAAAAACAAGACCATTTTCTCGCTGGATATGGGCGCACTCATAGCGGGCGCAAAGTACCGCGGCGAGTTTGAGGAGCGCCTGAAGGCGGTGCTCGAAGAGATAAAGCAGTCCGAGGGTCAGATAATCCTGTTTATCGACGAGCTTCACACCATCGTCGGCGCGGGCAAGACCGAGGGCAGCATGGATGCCGGCAACCTCTTAAAGCCTATGCTGGCTCGCGGTGAGCTGCACTGCATCGGCGCCACTACCCTCGACGAGTACCGCAAGTACATCGAAAAGGACGCAGCACTCGAGAGAAGATTCCAGCCCGTTCAGGTCGATGAGCCTACGGTCGAGGATACCATCTCCATCCTGCGTGGACTCAAAGAGCGCTATGAGGTCTACCACGGCGTCCGCATCCACGATAATGCCATCGTAGCTGCCGCAACGCTTTCAAACCGCTATATATCCGATCGTTTCCTGCCTGATAAGGCGATAGACCTTGTCGATGAGGCGTGCGCCCTCATCCGCACGGAGATAGACTCCATGCCCGCAGAGCTCGACGATATGCGCCGCAAGATAATGCAGCTCGAGATAGAGGAGACGGCTCTTAAAAAGGAGACCGATAAGCTCTCTCAGGACCGTCTTGCAAAGCTCACCGAGGAGCTTGCAAACCTCAAGGACGAGTTCAACGAGCAGAAGTCGCGTTGGGAAGCCGAAAAGGGCAGCGTTGACGAGGTAAAGGCGATCAAGAGCCAGATAGAGCAGATGAACGCAGATATTGAAAACGCTCAGCTCAGATACGAGTATGAGACCGCCGCAAAGCTCAAGTACTCCGACCTGCCCGCGCTTGAAAAAAAGCTCGAGGAGGCTGAAAAGCTCAGCGAGGAGCGCAAGGCGAGCAGCATGGTGCACGACACCGTTACCGAGGAGGAGATAGCCGGCATCGTTGCAAAATGGACCGGCATACCCGTTGCAAAGCTGCTCGAGGGCGAGCGCGAGAAGCTCCTGAACCTTGACAAGGTGCTGCATAAGTCCGTCATCGGTCAGGACGAGGCGGTGCAGAAGGTCACCGAGGCCATATGGCGTTCGCGTGCCGGTATAGGCGACCCGAACAGGCCGATAGGCTCGTTTATGTTCCTCGGACCGACCGGCGTCGGCAAGACCGAGCTTGCAAAGGCTCTGGCGCGGTGCCTGTTTGACGATGAGCATAACATGGTCAGAATAGACATGACCGAGTACATGGAGAAGTTCTCCGTGTCCAGACTCATCGGTGCTCCTCCGGGATATGTCGGCTATGACGAGGGCGGTCAGCTCACCGAAGCAGTGCGCAGAAAGCCGTACTCGGTCGTGCTGTTCGACGAGATCGAAAAGGCGCATCCGGATGTGTTCAACATCCTGCTCCAGATCCTTGACGACGGTAGAGTTACCGACTCGCAGGGACGCACCGTCGATTTCAAGAACACCATTATCATAATGACCTCGAACCTCGGCAGCCAGTACCTGCTCGACGGCATAAATGATGCCGGCGAGATCGAGGAGAGCGCAAGGCAGCAGGTCATGGCTGCGCTGCATCAGCAGTTCAGACCGGAATTCCTCAACCGCCTTGACGAAATAATCTGCTTCAAGCCTCTGACCAAGGCAGAGCTCAACGGCATTATCGACATCCTCACCGCGTCGCTCAGACAGCGTCTTGAGGACAAGAGCCTTGGGCTTGAGATCACCGACGAGGCAAAGCAGCTCATCATTGAGCGCGGCTTCGACCCCGTGTTCGGCGCGCGTCCGCTCAAGCGGTACCTGCAAAGCACCGTTGAAACGCTCATCGCCCGAGCCATCCTCGCAGGCGATATGCCCGCGGGTCATGTCATCAAGATAAGCGTCAAAGACAACGAGCTCTGCTGCGAATAAAGTGTGAAAAGACGACCCTCGCGGGTCGTCTTTTTGCCGGCTTGATGGCGTATGATATAATAAGCTCAACGAAACGAACGGAAAACGAATATAAAAAAGCTCCCGCACCGAACTGACAGGTGCGGGAGCTGATTTTTTTTACTGTAAATTAAAATATTCAAGCACTATCTGTATGAATTTCTCCGTGGCGGGGGAGGGACGGCGACCCTTTTTCACCGCTATCGCAACATCGCGGTACTGCGGCGGGTCGAGCTCCTTGAGCCGGATGTCAAACGGCATTCTTCCGGTAACGAGCTCCGAGAGCACTGAAACGCCCAGCCCGCTTTCGACCATCGCCATGATGGAGTAGTCGTCGTTAACATCGCAGTAGTCGGTGATGGGCTCGGACAAAAAGGCGTTCAGTTGATTGAAAACCTTCGAGATCTCGTTGTTTGCCTCGTCCGTGAGCTTTATGATCCGCTCCTTGCTGAGCTCCTGCAGAGGGTAGCACGGCGCATCGGCAAGCGGGTGATCCGGCGGCAGCACCGCGAGCATACGGTCGCGCATGAGCACCGTTACATCAAGCTCCGGCGAATACGGCGCGCTTATAAAGCCGCAGTCGATCTCGCCCGCGCAAAGCGCTTCCTCGGTCTCGCTGTACTCCATGTTCTGAAGCTGGAACACTATGCGGGGATAGCGCTGCTCAAAGTTTTTCAGTATCGAGGGCAGGCACTGCGTTGAAAAGCTCGAGCATGAGCCGATGCGGATAAAGCCGGTCTCCAGACCCTTGAGCGAGTTTGCCTGCTCCTGAAGCGCCTCGTAGTGGCTGCACAGATCCTTTATATACGGCAGCATCATCAGCCCGTCGGACGACAGCGCAAGTCCGCCCCTGCTGCGGCGCAGCAGATTGAGGTTCCACTCGTCCTCAAGGTCCGCGACCATGCGGCTGACCGCCGACTGCGTGTAGCCCATCGCATCGGCAGCCTTTGTGATGCTGCCCATCTCGGCGACCTTTAAAAATGCTTGATACTTGTGGATAGCCATGATGCTCCTCCGATTCTGAAAATGAATGCCAAACAAACAATCAATTCTAATACTTCATATTATATGTCAAAAACGGGCATAAAGCAAGTGCAACAGACATTCCGAAAATTCATATGATATATGAAAAATATTCGCTTGCGTAATGCGGAAAAGCATAGTATACTTTGACCATAAAATAACGATGCTTGAAAAAAGGGTAACACCTTTTAGACATATTTCATCCATTCTTTCTCTCTCGTTATCGGGTCTCTCCACCCCGATAACACAACAATCTCCCGAAAACCGCGTGTCCGCTAACAACGGCGCGCGGTTTTCGTTTTTTCAGCGGCGATTTGGCGCACCTACCAATACATATGTCTCCGGTAGCCCGACCGGAGGGTGTCGGCAAAACCGGTAAACTTTCGCGTAACAAGAGTGAGAAATAATTCAAATCATCGGCGCAAACCGACACAATATTGATGCCTACGGCATGATTTGATCCCACCTCATCCGGTGCCCCCTCTATTCACACAAGGTGTGGGTAGTGCGATCAATAGATTGATAGTTAATTAACTAACATTCCGAAAAGTCAAGTATAGTATGATTTTTATTCGCTTGCGTTTTGTTCTAAAGGGTAGTACTATGATATCAGAAAGAGATAGTTAATTAAAAAACAAGCAAAGAACCACAAATCAAAAACCAAATCAATAACATAAAAGGAGTTTTCAAAATGAGTAGCGAAGTAAAAAATTTCATCCGTAAGATCGTGTTCACCGTCATCGCCTTTGCAGCCCTGTGCATCTTCTGCTTCGATATGTTTGGCTCCACGGGCTCGCACCTCGGCTTCCTGGCTCTGCTCTTCCCGTTTCTGGGCATGCTCGAGTTTGTGCTGCCGACTCCCGACTTCCTGAAATAACGCAAGCTTACGATTTTAAACATCAAAAGTGAAACATAGAAACGACCCCGCCCAACCGGGCGGGGTCGTTTCTTGCTGTAGCTGCCGACAGGGGTTCGATTTCCGTCAGCTATATCAGTTTTTCTTGAGGAAAAAGCATATGAGGGCGATGCCGATGGCGGCGGAGAGCGCCATCAGAATATAGATCGGAGTGCTCGCATTGCCTATGCCGCCGGACCAGCTTACATTGACCGCAGGGTCAACATATTCGGCCGTCACATCGTTCCCGTCGGCGTCAAACAGTTTTACGGAATAAAGCTCGATAACCGCCGCGTCGGATGGTGCGGCGAGGAGGTCGGTCAAGGCGTCAAAATCAAAAACGGTGAGGCTGTCCGGCTGTGTTATCTCGATGGTCGTCGTGTAAGCCTCCATTGCGCGGGAGTCAAAGTAGACATGGAAGCATAGCTCGGCGGAGTATACGGAGCGGCAGTTGTACGCCACGACAGCGTAAGCCGAGGATCTGCCGTTTTTGTCGTGTATCGCCTCGCAGCTGACACCGGCGGTGCTTTGAGACGGCGAGATCGACGCTCTTATAGCCCTGTATCTGCCGTTTATCCCGCGCTCAAGCTGTACAAAGCCTTGAATATAGGCGCCGTCTTCGGCGGTGTAGAATATATACAGCTTCCCGCCGTGCTCTGCCCATGAGCGCACGGCAAGCGGGGGGATGTTGTCGTCGATGCTGGCTGATTTTACGGCGTACTCCTCCGCGGCAAGCAGCCGGCCTGCCTCGGTGTTCGGGTATTTAAACTCGGAAAAGTACAGCACGATTATGCACGCTATCGCGGCAGCGGCAGCCAGCAGCGCGGATATTACCTGCCGCCGCTTGTACCGGCGCAGAAAGCCGAGCTGAGGCTTCGGCGCGCGCTCGATCTTCAAGCCCGCGCGCATATCCGCCTCGACGCTCCTGCACTCCGGGCAGCTTGCGAGATGCTCCTTTACAAGCTGCGCCGTTTCGCTCTCCGTCAGTTCCTCGACATATGCCGGAAGCAGATCGCGTACAACGCAGCACGATAATTTCTGCTCATTCATTGTTTTCACCTCCGATGATCGTTGAAAGCTCCTGCTTGCCGCGGTAAAAGCGCACCCGCGCCCAGACCTCGCTGCGGCCGAGTATCTCGCCGATATCGCGGAACGAAAACTCGCCGGCAAGACGCAGGTGTATTACCTCGCGCGTGTCCGTGTCGAGCTGCTGCATGGCACGGTACAGCCGCATTCGGTCCTCGCTCTGCTCTGCCGCGAGCGCGGGATCGTCCGGCGCGGGTATGCGCTCGGCGCTGTCCGGCTCAAGCGGCGCATTTTTCGCGCGGCGCGCAAGCTCCTTATACCAGAGCCGCTTTGCTATCGCGCACAGCCAGACCTGCGGTGAAGCCTCGCCGCGATAGCTGTCGAGACTGCCGAGCGCCCGATAAAATGTCTCCTGAGTGAGCTCCTCCGCCGTATCAGCCTCGCCTGTCAGCGAAAACAGATAGCGATAAACGCTTTTGGCGTGCGTTATGTACAGATCCTCTCCCCTCGCCACGGACTTCACCTCCATTCATCCGTTAGTTACTTTAAACGGTCATTCGTTACAAAAAAGCTCAGGCAAAATGCCTGAGCTTTTAGGATTTTTTCGGTTACTCTTTTGCAACGGTGTCGAGCGACTCCATGAACAGCGCGTTTTCCGCATCCGAAGGGATGAGGAATCCGACTCTCGGCGAGACGGAGAACGCCTCGACGCTCGGACCGTCCATGAGGCAGCTGCGCTTGAACTGCTGGCTGAAATAGCGCTTGCAATAGCTGCGCAGCCACTTGGTGAGCTCCTCGTCGGAAAACTCGTCGCCGTAGGCTGCCTTGGCAAGGCGCATCGTCTTTGCGGGGGAGAAGCCGCAGATCATCATTTTGTGGGTGAAGAAGTCCTGCAGGCTATAGGAGCCGACATTCTCCTCGCTCTTCTGCTCGATCTGATCGTCGTGTATCGGCAGCAGCTCCGGAGTTACGGGGCAGTCGAGAACATCCCACAGCGCGTCGGCAAGGACCTTGTCCTCGGTGTGCTGCGCGATATAGCGAACGCCCGCGCGCACCTGAGTCTTGGTAAGACCCATGTTGACATCGTACATGCTGGTGTGGTCGCCGTTGTAGGTGCACCAGCCGTCAACGAACTCGCTGAGGTCCTCGGTGCCGACATCCAGACCGTTTACCTTGTTGGCAATGTCCATGAGCACCTGAGTGCGCTCGCGCGCCTGAGCGTTCTCAAACGCGATGGAGTAGTCGTCGTGAGCGTGACCGATGTCATCAAAGTGCTTGTAAACGCTCTCGCCGATGTCGATGACGCGGACCTCCGCGCCGACCTGCTCGGCGACGATGATGGCGTTGGACTTCGTGCGGGAGGATGTGCCGAAGCAGGGCAGGGTGCACGCAATGACATTCGTCGAGGGCAGCCCCATGCGCTTGACCGCCTCTGCGCAGATCATAACGGTGAGCGTTGAGTCAACGCCGCCGGAAATGCCCACGACGCAGTGGTCAAGACCGGCATAGGTCATGCGCTTTACAAGACCGGACACCTGAATGTCGATCATGCGGCGGCAGTAGTTGCCCATGTCCTTTTCAAGCTCGGGCAGGTGCGGGAGCTTGCGGTAGGTGCGGGTGAGCTTCGTTTCGCAAAGCTCCTCGCCCCAATAGAACTCGGAGTGGCTGTATTTATACTCGTTCCTGCCGTACTTGCCGGTTTTACGGCGCAGGTTTTCAAGATATTCAACATCTATCTCGGATACCACGAAGCAGTCCTCGCATTCGTCGGAGGCGAGCACCTCACCGTTTTCGGCGACCATGCACAGACCGGAGTAGACATTATCGGTAGTGCTCTCACCCTTGCCGGGAGCGGCGAGGATCATGCCGCAGCGCAGGTGCTTTGAGCGGTATTTGATAGCGTCGGTAGCCTCAATGGTGGAGGTAACGGTGGCGGGGAATGATGCCAGCGATGCTATAACGGTTGCGCCGGCGAGCGCGTGGCGCGCGGCGGGGGAGTCGATGGCGTCGGCATCTGCGCCGAGCTCAACGGCAACGGACAGTCCGGGGAGGACATCGCTCGTGAACAGAAGCTCGGTGTCGAAATACGCGTCGAACTTGCCGCACACGGTAGCCTCTCCGCCCTCGTTGTCGGCGGGGGCAAACAGGGTGCCGGCGGTCTCGTAGCGGGGAACAAGACCCAGCAGCTCGCCGTCGGTTATAACGGCTGCAACGCTGTAGAGAGCGCCGCCTCTGGGCGCATAGGGCAGACCGACGATAACGAGCATATCCATGCCAGCGCTCGCCTCAATGACCTTTTCCAGAGCATTTTCCGCACCGCGGAGGATAACGCTGTGACCGATGAGGTCATAGCAGGAGCATCCGGTGAGCGTGAGCTCGGGGAAAACGAGCACCTTGACGCCCGCATCGGAGGCTTTTTTCATGCACTCGATGACCTTGCCGGCGTTATAATTTGCGTCGGCAACCTTTATCATCGGAGATGCTGCCGCAACTTTGATAAATCCGTCTTTCATTGTTATCACTCATTTCTCAGAATTTTGTATGTCAATTAGATCTTTGCTGTAATAGCGGTAAATTATAGCCGAAGCTGAGTCAAAGCTCTCGGAGTCGATGACGATAACGACCTTGCCGTTTTCGACGCGGCAGTCCTCAATGCCGTCGAGCAGCGGCAGCATATTCGTCTCAAGCTCCTGCTCAAGCTCGTCTATGTGCTCGGAGTAGTACTCGTTGGTGTTCGGTCTCTCATAGTCCTCAAGCGGGGGCTTAGCCGAAAAACAGAATACCAGAAACAGCACGAAAAGCAGCAGAAACATAACGCAGCCTATAGGCTTTATCGCTTTCACGAAGCTCTCGCCCGCAGTCATGATGCCACCTCCGAGTAATAAAAATGCTTGCGTATGTAGTACTGGATGCAGTCAAACTGATCCTTCTTGTCCGAAAGCCCGTCGCTGAGCTCGGTGGCTACCTCTCCGTTATCAAGATAGAAACCGTTTGAGTTTACGACTGGAAGCTCGTCGCGGTAGCTGTTTGTGAGCTTCATGTACGCAGGTCCGTCCCAGCAGAGCAGCGTGAGCAATCCGTAATTCCACAGATAGAACGCAAACCGGCGTTTTGGAGCGGCACCGGCGGAAATATCTGTGCCGAACAGAAAGCTTTTTTGCTTGCTTTCAACCATTGCGGAGGCCTTAGAATTTCACTCTCTCGGCGATGTAGTCTCTTACTTCGCTGATAGGGATGCGGACCTGCTGCATGGTGTCGCGCTCGCGGATGGTGACGCAGTGGTCAGCCTCGTCGGTCTCGGTGCCTACGGTGTTGAAGTCGAAGGTGATGCAGAACGGAGTGCCGATCTCGTCCTCGCGGCGGTAGCGCTTGCCGATGGAGCCGGTCTCGTCGTAATCGACCATGAACTCCTTGCTCAGCTCGGCGTACAGCTCCATTGCCGGACCCGTGAGTATCTCCTTCTTGCTCAGCGGCAGGATGGCGCACTTAAACGGCGCAAGCGCAGGATGCAGATGCAGAACGGTGCGGACATCGTCGTTGCCCTTCTTGTCCTGACCGACGACCTCCTCGTCGTATGCCTCGCACAGGAAAGCCAGCGCAACGCGGTCGCAGCCGAGCGACGGCTCTATGACATAGGGAATGTAATGCTCGTTGGTGTCCTGATCGAAATAGGTCAGGTCCTTGCCGGATGCCTCCTGATGACGGCCGAGGTCGTAATCGGTGCGGTCGGCAATGCCCCACAGCTCGCCCCAGTCGGTAAACGGGAAAGCGTATTCGATATCGGTGGTAGCGCGGGAGTAGAATGCCAGCTCCGCGGGCTCGTGATCGCGCAGACGCAGATGCTCCTCGCTTATGCCGAGCGAGAGCAGCCAGTTTTTGCAGTAGTCTTTCCAGTATGCAAACCACTCAAGGTCGGTGCCGGGCTTGCAGAAGAACTCGCACTCCATCTGCTCAAACTCGCGGGTGCGGAAGGTGAAGTTGCCCGGAGTGATCTCGTTGCGGAACGCCTTGCCGACCTGGCATACGCCGAACGGCAGCTTTTTGCGGGTGGTGCGCTGTATATTTGAAAAGTTTACGAAAATGCCCTGAGCGGTCTCGGGACGCAGATAGCAGGTGGAGCTGGAGTCCTCGGTAACGCCGATGGCAGTTTTGAACATGAGGTTAAACTTGCGGATGGGGGTGAAATCGTGTTTGCCGCACATGGGGCAGATGATATCCTCGTGCGAGGCGATAAACTCGTCCATCTCGTCAAAGCTCATCGCATCGACATTGACCTCGTGGTGCTCGTCGCCTATGAGCTTGTCCGCGCGGTGGCGCGCTTTGCAGGCGCGGCAGTCGAGCAGGGGGTCAGAGAAGCTGGAGACATGACCCGTGGTCACCCATGTCTGGGGATTCATGATGATGGCGGCATCGAGCCCGACATTGTAGGGGCTTTCCTGCACGAACTTCTTGAGCCATGCCTTTTTGACATTGTTCTTGAACTCAACGCCGAGAGGACCGTAGTCCCAGGAGTTTGCAAGACCGCCGTATATCTCGCTTCCGGGATACACAAAACCGCGGTTTTTGCACAGGGCAACGATCTTATCCATTGTTTTTTCGCTATGTTTCATTTTTCCGTCCTTTCCCGCGGCTGGCTGCCGCAGCAAAACAATATAATATATAGTATTACCTACAAATTGTAACTATATCATCCGTCGCGATTTTTGGCAATACAGTGTCAAAACATAAACTAAATGCTTTCTTAACGCCGAAATGTGGCGGAAGCATTCCGAGAGGGAATGCAATGTATAAATATTTGTGCAATAATAGACATTCGCGTTATACAAAACAGCGAAACTGAGTAAGAATATGTGCAATTTTTATAAGCGGCGATGAAAAAAACGGCGGTTTCATTCAATATTCTGTTTACAAATCGGTTGAATTATGATTAAATAGCATGGTAAAATGTCTTACAGTAGCATTTTCATAACAGGAGGAAAATAATAATGATCAAGTTTTCAAGCAGAATGAACCTTCTCAAGGGTTCCGCTATCCGTGAGCTGCTGGCACTTGCCAACAAGCCCGAGATCCTCTCGTTTGCAGGCGGCATGCCCGCACCCGAGCTCTTCCCCGTTGACAAGATAAAGGCTGCTACCGATGCAGTTATGGACGAGAAGGGCAGAGTTGCTCTCCAGTATTCCAGCACCAACGGCTTCGAGCACTTCCGTCAGCAGATCGCTGACCGCATGGAAGCAAAGCTCAACATCAAGACCAGCGCAGACAACATCCTCGTGACCTCCGGCTCCCAGCAGGGTCTGGATTATTCGGCTCGCGTTTTCTGCGACAAGGGCGATGTTATCATCATCGAGAGCCCGTCCTACCTCGGCGCACTCAACGCATTCAAGGCATGTGAGCCCAACTTCGTCGCTATCCCCACCGACGGCGACGGCATGATCATGGAAGAGCTCGAAAAGGTTCTTGCCACCACCGAGAATGTCAAGATGATCTATGTCATCCCCGACTTCCAGAACCCCTCCGGCCGCACCTGGCCGCTCGAGCGCCGCAAGCAGTTCATGGACATCGTAAATAAGTACGAGATCCCCGTTGTTGAGGATAACCCCTACGGCGAGCTCCGCTTCGAGGGCGAGTACCTGCCCGCACTCAAGAGCATGGACACCAAGGGACTTGTCGTTTTCCTCGGCACCTTCTCCAAGATCCTCGCTCCCGGCTACCGTCTCGGCTGGGTCTGCGCAGACGGTGAGATCCTCCAGAAGTACAACTTCCTCGCTCAGGCCGCATCTCTGCAGGCTTCCACCGAGGCTCAGCTCGTTGTCTCCAAGTTCATCGATATGTACGACCTCGACGAGCATGTTGCATCCATCAAGGAGTGCTACCGCAAGCGCCGCGATGTCATGATAGAGACCATGGAGAAGGAGTTCCCGCCCGAGGCGAAGTTCACTCACCCCAACGGCGGTCTGTTCACCTGGGTCGAGCTGCCCGAGTACATCAACACCAACGAGATGGCAAAGCAGTGCCTTGAGCGCAATGTTGCATATGTTCCCGGCGACGGCTTCTTCCCCGATGCAGGTCATAACAACTGCATCCGCCTGAACTACTCCTGCATGCCCGAAGAGAAGATCGTAAAGGGCATGACCATCCTCGGCCAGGTCATCAAAGAGAATCTGAAGAAGTAATTCAGTACCTAAGCTAATGAAAACCCTCCTGCTCGACCGAGCAGGAGGGTTTTTGCGCATAGGGATATAAACTGTGGTTTTCGGTAAAACTAATATTACTGCAATTTGCGGTAAATGTCAATACAACAAAACGCGGTATAATATCCTTATCCCGTTGGAGGTGGTGGTATGTACCCCCGTATACGGGATCTGCGAGAGGACAGAGACCTCAAGCAGAGGGAAGTGGCGGCGTTTTTGAACTGCTCTCAGCAGGTTTACAGCAACTATGAGCTCGGGCAGCGGGATGTGCCAAGTGAAACGCTCATCCGGCTTTCCCGACTTTACAATGTTTCGGTGGACTATATCCTCGGCTTGACGGACGAGCCGAAGGCTTATAGATAGGTTATCGCGGCAACTTTGCAAAAAAGTTTAAACAAATCTGTAAAAAGTGTTGCAATTGCTGGATGGGCATGATATATTATTAACGATATTCAGGGTCGCGTCCCCCCGTGATCCTGTCTCCCGAGGTCCGCGGACTTCGGGAGATTTTTTTGTTGCCCTCGGTTCGATTATGTGCTAAATTATTTCCGTCATCAAAAACAAAGGAGATAACCAAAATGGAAATAGGCATAAAAGGCAAGGTTGAGACCGTAGTCAACGAGAACAACACCGCAAAATTCGTCGGCAGTGGCTCGCTGGATGTTTTTGCAACTCCCAGCATGGTCGGGCTCATGGAGCAGGCGGCACAGATGTCCGTTGCTCCGTATCTTGAAGAGGGTCAGGGCACCGTCGGTACCAAGCTCGAGATCACCCACGATGCCGCAACGCCTCTGGGCATGAAGGTCTGGGCCGAGAGCGAGCTTATCGAGGTCGACCGCCGCAAGCTCGTTTTCGAGGTCAAGGCGTTTGACGAGTGCGGTCAGATAGGCGCCGGCAGACACGAGCGCTTTATCATCGACAACGCCAAATTCATTGCCAAGGCAAACGCCAAGGGCGCAAAGTGATGAAGCATTTTGTTGTACTAATCGGCAATTACGGCTCCGGCAAAACGGAGATCGCAATAAACCTCGCGGTAAACTCTGCGGCAAAGGGGCTGAACACACTCGTTATCGACCTTGATAAGGTAAACGATTATTTCCGCATGAGCGACAGGGTAGATGTGCTCAAGGAGAGCCATGTAAACCTCGTATCGCCCACCTTTGCCGGACAGGGAGTCACACCGAGCAATATGTCCGCCGCGGTCGCGTCAGCGTTCGACGGCGATTGGGATCTGTGCATTTTCGATGTCGGCGGCGACGCAGCCGGCGCAATGTCGCTGGGCAGGTATCACACGGATTTTGCCGCGCTCAGTCCCGAGCAGCTTGAGGTGTACGACATAGTCAATGTGTTCCGTCCTATGTCCGAAAGTCCGGAGAAGATAATCCGGCTCAAGGAGGAGATGGAGGGCTTTGCCCGCCTGAAGGTCACGGGCTTTGTCAACAACTCAAACCTTTTGAACTTCGCCAGTGCGGACGATATTCGTCAGGGCTACGATGTGCTGAAGGAGACAAGCGACATGACCGGCATCCCCATTGCCCATACCACGGGACGCAAGGAGTTTCTCAACGAGTTCCTTGCCGACGGCAGGGATGAGAAGTATATCGGAGAGCCCATCGGACTTGAGACATATATGCACCGTTCGTGGGAAGCCTTCACAAACCTCGGATTATAAAAAATTCGGAGCTGATGCTCCGAATTTTTTTATCCTTCCATTACATGAAGCGCGCGTATAGCGGCGTTTTCTATATGACTTTGAACATGAAATGCCTGCTTTTCAAGCGATGTCGAGGAAATGCAGCTGAGCCCCTGCGAGCGGAGCTCCGGAACTATGAGGGCTGCAATGTCCTCCATAATATCCGCCTTGAGCCGCTGACCGGCAGCATCGTTTTCCGCCGTGAGCAGAAACTCGAGCGAGTCGGCAAGATCGCTCAGCACCGAAAGCGTGCGAACGCCGCGCAGGAGCCATTTGTAATACGGCGCGTACCTGCGGTTGAGCAGGAACAAAAGCTGCGCCGTGTTGGAAACAAACTCGCTTATTGCGAGCATCGCCGCGCCCTCCTCGCCGTGGGCAAGGCAGCGGGTGTAGTTATATTGCCCCGACTGCGCCATGAGTGCGAGGCGTGCCGATATGCGCTTGCGGCGCACATCCTCGGGCATACCGTGCTCTATCGTAGCCCGAATGTGCGAAAACTGTCCGAGGTCATCCCGAAATATTTCGCCGTTCACCGCCTGCGCAAGCGAGTATGAGGGCAGATACAGCCAGTCCTGCCATGTCTGCGGTGCACCGGCAGCGCCGGTGAAGCGGCGGTAAAAATCGCTTATGCGCATAACGCCGGTGCCCGCGGTGCCGAGAAGCGATGCCTGCGAGGTGCGCGCGCCGACGAGCCTGCGGTACTCCCGGGCGAGGGCAACGCCTATCCTCTCGTCGTCCTCATCGGTAAGCCACAGGCAGAAGCCCTGCTCAAAATCATGGTCGCGCGAAATTTCATCGTCAAAGCCGAAGCATTGCGAGCCGCTTCCGGCAAGTCCGACGGCAATGCGGGCTTCATACTCCGGAAAGCACTCGCGTATCATGGCTCTGCCTTTTTCCTCATAGAATGCTCGCGCCTGCTCAAGTCCCTTCATGGCACGCCTCCAATCGCTTTTTGAGTTCGCCGGTATATACGAAAAAGCCGAGCCGGTCAAAGGTCGGAATACATTTTGACAGCGTGAACGCATGGTAGCCGTCATTTTCGACCTCAGGCACCGTGAGGTATTCATAGGCTCTGTCGATAGCGTCCTCGACCTTTGCGCTGTCGCCCGTGAGCTCGTACAGCTCGGCAAGGTTGCACCATGTCACCGCCGTGTCGTTTTCCGGAGCATTGCAGAAGCGGATAATGCTCAGCGCCTTGAAAAAATGCTTCTCGGCGCTTTCGTAGTCACCGGTGTCCTGATAGGCGAGCGCCATGTTGTTGTACAGCCCCGCAAACCGGTAGTCGTGCGCGTCGAGGTGTTCGGAGTAAACGCGCGAGACATGGCGGAATATCGGCAGCGCCTCGGCGGAGCTGCCGAGAAACTTCATTGTCGTCGCGGCGTTGAGCATGACCGTTGCGCCGGACACCGTGCCGCCCATGCGGTGCAGCCGGATAAGCTCGAGCCCACGCTCAACGGCATTTTCGGCGGCTTTTTTGTCACCCGTGCGCCGGTGTAGCCCCATGAGCTCGCTTTGCAGCGTGAGCTCCGTCTGCCAGTCGCCCGCCTCGTATGCGCGGCTTACCAACAGATCAAGAAGCTTTGCGCTGCCAATAAGATCATTGCGATTTAAAAGCGCATCGAGCTCTGCAATGACATTCGGTATATCCACTGCTGTTGGGCAGGGTAAAGTGTCAGGAAAACCGGTGTATTGCGATGCATCAAAGCAGCATTTTCTGTCCATGCTATCACCTCGTAAACATTCTACCACTTTTAATACCGCCGCGGTAGTGGCTTGCGCAACAGCGGTAATGGGGATATAATAAAGGCATGAAAAATACGCTCATCAAAGTCTTCATATGCGTGCAGACTGCCATATACCTTGCGTTCACGGCGATGGATCTGCTGAATGCTTCGGGCAGCAAGACGCTGAAATTTGCCGGAATGCTGCTGTGCCTTGCTTTTTCCGCATATCTGAGCGCGAGCGGCGGCGAGAAAACGGTGACATGGGCGATAGGCTTTTCGCTTCTTGCGGATGTGCTTTTGCTGCTGCTTGAGCGGTATTATGCCGTGGGCATCGGGCTGTTCTGCGTGGTTCAGACGGTGTATTTTCTGCGGATATACCGCGCAAACGGGCACAAAGCCGCAATACCTGCGCGCATTACCGCGTTTTTGGCGGCGATATGCGTGATTGCCGCGCTCAAAATGCTGCAGCCGTTGAATGTTCTGGCAGTAGCCTACTTTACATTTTTCCTATGCAATGTCGTGCAGAGCTACAGTATAAAAAACAGGCTGTTTTCGATCGGACTGTGCCTGTTTATCTGCTGCGATGTGTGCGTTGGGCTGTATTCACTGCCGCTTGCGGACACGGTCCATGCGCTCGTCGGAATGGGAATGTGGACATTTTACCTGCCCTCGCAGGTGCTCATAACGCTATCGGGGAGGGAACCTGATGAACAGGCTGCTTAGTGTTTTAATGAGTATAGTAGTTGCGCTCACGCTGCTTACCGGAGCGGTAGCCCTGCCGATACTCGTGCGCCCGTTTTACTATGCGCAGATAGGCCCCCTTGATATCGAACAGAAAAGCGGCATGAGCCGCAGCGAGATAATAGAAGCCTACGACGATGTGCTCGATTACTGCATCGGCGTAAGGGACGATTTTGCCGCCGGTATACTGCCGTTTTCGCAGTCTGGCGCTGAGCATTTTGCTGAGTGCCGCCCGCTGTTTGAGCTTGACCTTGTCCTTTTTGCCGTCGGAATAGCCGCCGTTGTTCTGCTGAAAATAATCGACAGGCGCACACCGCTTTACCGCTTTCGCGGTCACGGCGCGTCGTTTTGGGGATCTGCCGGACTGTGCGGGCTCTTTGCAGCCGCTGCGGTGTATGCCGCCCTCGATTTCGACAGGGCGTTCACGGTGTTCCACAAAATATTTTTCCCCGGCAAGGATAACTGGCTGTTCGATCCGGCGACCGATCCGGTCATAAAAATGCTGCCGGAGGAGTTTTTCCGCAACTGTGCGATACTTATTTTCGCAGCTATCGTTTTGGCGAGCGCGGTTGTCATACTGCTTGACCGAAAAAAGGCTTGACACAAAAACGCCAAGCCTTTATGATTACGCCGCAGAAAAATTTAAACGCGCACGGGATGTGCGTGCTTTATTTGGAAATTGGTTAGCAACTGCTAACCGGCGACCTGAAGCGACATTCACTTTTTATTTAAGTTTGAGTTAGCATGCGCTAACTCAAAAAGAGGATATAATGCAGAAATTCATTAAGCGGCTGCTGTCGCTTGTGCTCGTCGCTGCGCTGCTTGCATCGCTCGGGCTGACGGCGTTTACTCCGGCTCGTCCGGCAGCATGAGATACTACCTTGTTGACGGCGCCGCCATAACGAATCACATGGAAAGCGGCGCAAACAACGGTCTTGTGTGGATGGCGATATGCCGTTCAGGTGGTGTGCTTGCCCAATTCCGATCAGTAGCTTCACCGATGGCTCCGTTGTAATACGCAATGCAGTACAGTGGGCAGTCGAAAACGGCGTTACCAAGGGCATGACGGCAACGAACTTCGGCCCCTACCTGACCGCCACCCGCGGACAGATAGTATGCTTCATCTACCGCTGGTTTGCCAAGTAAACCTCAGCAAAATAAAAAATATGCACTCCGAAAGGAGTGCATATTTTTTATACAAGTGATCTTATTCGTAATCAACCGGAGTGGAGAAGGGCATTTCGAGGCATTCGGGATGCTCGAGAATGTACTTGAGCAGCTTTACGCTCTTGGAGTAATAATACCCGTCGGCAATTCGCTCGTCGATGGTGAGACCGAGGTCAACGCTGTTGCGGTATTCCTCAACGCCCTCTGCATTGCGGAAAATGCGCTCCTTCATCTCGCCGACTACGACGAAGATGGAGGTCGTGCCCCAGTTGGTCAGGTGATGGTAGCCGCTTCTGAGCTTTATCGATCCGAGGTTGGAGAGAATGACCGAGGCGTAGTACGGGTCGGCCTCGATAAGAGACTGGGGGACTATGCCGTGGCGGTCGAGCTGGCGCAGCAGCCAGATAAGGAACTTAACGAGAAATCTCGGGATGGTCGTGAAGAAGTCGAGTGTGTGCGCGGTGCCGTTTGCCGAGCCGCTGCCCTTTTCGCGCTTTATCTGCCTGTGCAGATCGTCGTGCAGAGTGTCGAGCGTGGAGTCCTCGGAGGCATAAATAAATGCCATGCCTTCCTCGGAGGTGTCGTTAAACTGCTTTTTCACGACAAAGGAGGCGCTGTAGCTGTTGCGCTGATAGAGGTTCTTGTTTGCGATAAAGCGGTTGAGCTTCGGGCGCAGGATGATGGTCTTGAGTATTCCCGCGACTATGAGATGAAACAGGGTGTATTTAAACTCGGGGTTTTCGGAATTGCGCTTTTTGATGTATGCGTCGATGTTCGTAAGGTCGATGCGCTCGGAGATGAACGCCTCGTTATCGCAGCGGCTGGGGTATATCATCGGCATGATAAGATGCATGCCGTCTATGTCCCGCAGAAGCTTTCCGTCGCGGCGGTCGCCGAAGCGCCTTTTTTCAGTACTCATATTCGTTCCCTCGTTAATATTTAAAATTTTTTAATAAATTCGTCGATAATATAGCAATTTTATCATATAGTTTTAATAAGTCAAGAAATATTGCCTCCGTTATTGCTTGACAAGCGCACTCGGGTGTACTAAATTTAACTTTGCCACAAAAGTAGGGTGAGTGAACAATTGAGCTTTTTTGACATTTTTCTTATCGCGGTCGCACTGAGCATGGATGCCTTTGCCGTTTCCATATGCAAGGGACTGTCGGTGAAAAAGGTAAACGCAAAGCACATACTTACGGTCGGAGTCTATTTCGGCGGCTTTCAGGCGCTCATGCCGGCGCTGGGCTTCCTGCTCGGCTTCAAATTCGAGAGCTTCATAACGAGCGTGGATCACTGGATAGCGTTCGTGCTGCTGGCTCTTATAGGCGGAAGTATGATTAAAGAGGCGCTCGGCAAGGATGAGGAGCAGGTGGACGACAGCTTTTCGGTTAAAACTATGCTGCCGCTTGCCGTTGCAACGAGCATCGACGCGCTCGCCGTCGGCATAAGCTTCGCGTTTTTGGGCGTTGACATAGTAACGGCGGCGCTGTTTATAGGGATCACGACCTTTGTCCTGTCCGGAGTGGGCATCGTTGTGGGAAATGTTTTCGGTGCAAAATACAAGTCCAAGGCAGAGCTTGCCGGAGGCATCGTACTCATACTTATCGGACTGAAGATACTGCTTGAGCATCTGGGAGTTATAAACTTTTAATGAAGGGTAAATTCGTAAGATACCTGCCGATCGTCATAATGCTGCTTTGTGCGGCGACCGTCGGCATACTCATCGCCTGCGGCGTTTTGAAGGTAGATGAGCTTATCGCCGCCGTTGACGATAACAGACCGCTGGCGGCGCTGGTTATACTCGCGCTTTTTGCGTTCAAGGGCTGCTCATTCATCCCCTACGGCGTTATATCCATCGGCTGCGCGCTGATATTCGAGATGCCGCTTGCGATAGCCATAAACACCGTGGGCACGGTGCTGTGCATATCGGTGTCGTACCTCATCGGGCGGTTTTCAAAGGAGCTGACCTTCGACGGCGTGATGGAAAAGTACCCGAAATTCAAGAGGTATTTCCACAACGCCTCGCAGTACAGCTTCACATTCTGCTTTGCGGTGCACACGCTGCATCTGTCCACCGAGGTGCAGGGAGTCGTGTTCGGACTCCTGCGCACGCCGTACCTTGCGTATATCGCGGGCTCAACGCTCGCACTGCTGCCGAGCATGCTGTGGTACACGGTGCTCGGAGGCGAGTTCGACCTCAAAAACCCGCTGCTGTGGGTGTTCCTTGGGGTCGATCTCCTCACGATGGTTATAGGCTTTATCTACGCTAAGAAAAATATAATAGACAAATAAGCTCTGAACGGCATATCATTGCCGCACCTTAGATCAGGGCATTAAAAATCCCACCGCCGGTGCGGTGGGGTTTTCATATATTCATGCCTCGGGCAGGCAGTGCATTCGAGTTACATCGAGCATACGGAAGCCCTCCGCGTGGAGACTGCCGCAGCGCAGCCCGAAGTCGAGCGAGCGGATGCGCAGGTACATGGCTATCGCTCTGCCCTCGGCGCTGCCGTCGGGAAACTGGCTCTTGTGGAAGGAAAATATAGCGTCGAGCTGCCTGCTTAAAAGCTCCTTTGAGGTGCGCACACAGCGGTTCGGCGATGCGGTCATGAAATACGCAATGGCCTTCACCGGAGCGGGCTCGGCGCCGCGGCGCGACATTATGCCGGAGTACGGCGCGAAATATGCGATCTCGGACGCCGCACTGCCGACATTCAGATGATCGGGGTGGCACTCTGCCTTAACGCGGTGATCGGGGCAAAGTATGACATCGGGCTTAAACTTGCCCACGACCTTGGCGATGGCGCTTTTGAGCTCGTCGAGCTCGTAAAATCCGCCGTCGCAAAACGGCAGAAAACGCACATACTCAACGCCCAGCGCCTTTGCGGAGGCTCGCGCCTCGGCCTGACGGATGGGCACGAGCTCATCCGGAGAAATGACCGACGAGCCGTATCTTCCGTCGATGCAGCATAAAAACGCGACCGTTTTTCCCATGCCGGCGAGCTTTGCCGCCGTTGCGCCGGCGCCTATCTCAATATCGTCCGGATGCGGACCTATGAACAGATACCGCTCAAAGCTCTCGAGCCGCGGCAGGGGCGAGGCAAGGCGCACGGCAAGACCTGTTATGCTCATGCTTTTTCCACCTTGCGCTGCTCGATCTCATTGCAGATGCGCTCGTATTCATCCTCGTCGAGCTTGTAGTGCTTCTTGTACAGGAAGTAGGAGGTAAGCATGAGAATGCAGGGGATTATTACCATGCACAGCAGCAGAGCCGTTGTTTTGCCGGGCTCAATGCCGTTTATGACATTGTCGATGGCGAGGATCTTTTCCTGCTCGGTGATGAGACTTCTCGCGCACTCGTTTTCAAGGTCGGAGATGCTGTTTGTGTATTTCGTCACGCCGAAGACTATGTAGCTGAGGTTCGTGATGAGCACGATGAGCGCCGAGGACATCTTGGTCAGGAACGGGCGCAGGGAGGTGATTATCGCCTCGTCGCGATCGCCGGTGCGGTGCTCGTTGTACTCAACGGTGTTTATAATAGAGATCATCATAACAAGGTAGAAGCCGTACTGACCGAAGTTTGAGAGCATATAGCCGATAACGACTATCCAGAACTTGAGCATGGTCGACGGCAGAGCGAGCCCCGCGATGAGCATGAGCGCATAGCCGGTCATGGAAATAACGGTGAGTATGCCCATGAGCTTTTTGCGGTTTATGTGGCGCGAGATGGCGGGATAGAAGATCATGAGAAACGCCGTTACCGACATTCCGACGATGTTGAACAGCGAGAACAGTCCGCCCTCGTAGCCAAAGTCAAAGTATATGTAGGTCGAGCCGATACCGCCGACGATAAGACCGTTGCCGACCTGCTGGATAAGGAAAATGAGGCTTATCCAGAGAAGCTGGTCGTTGCCGGTGATGGTGGTCCAGATCTTTTTAAAGCTGATAGGGGGCGCGTCGGAGTAATCGCGTCTTTCGCGCACGCCGAATATGGTAAAGCACAGAAACAGGGGAGCGATGATGCATATTATGAGGGCAATGCGGCCGTAGGCTATCGTCGTGCTGCCGCCTATAGCCATGTCGCCGACGGTGAGCATCGGGATGAGAACGCTTGCAAGAGTGCCGCCGATGCCGGCAAACAGAGTTGCGCGCGAGGCAAACTGGTTTCTGGCATTTGCATCGGTGGAGAGCGCCGGTACCATGCCCCAGTAGGAAATGTCATGCATCGTGTAGGTTATCGAGTACATGAAATAAATGATGCCGAAGAACCACACGAAGCTCCAGCCCTGAAGATCGGTGTTGAATGCGAGGTAAACGACGACCGAGGTCGAGAGGATGCCGATAACGAGCCAGGGCTTGAATTTGCCCCAGCGCGTGCGCGTGCGCTCGATGATGTTGCCCATGATGGGGTCGTTCAGAGCGTCGAATATTCTCGCCGCCACGACTATCGCGGTTATTGCGCCGAACTGCGCGTTCGTTAGATTGCGGGTGAAGAGAACGAAGGTTATGATGCAGCTTGTAAAGAGATAGTACATCATGTCTCTGCCGACGGTGCCGAGCGGGAACATGATAAGATTTTTCTTTCTCTGTTTCAGATCTTCCATATTTAACTCCAATCCAGTAAATATACTTTATCTATTCTATCAGCAGCGCCAGCTATTGGCAAGGAAAATGCGCCCTCGCGCCTGATGAAGTTTGATGCTTCAAATTGGTGCATCTGCACAAAAACCGTGGCCAAAAACAACAAAACTCCGTATTGCGAAAAGCGTCGAATTCGGATAAAATGAGTTACATTCACGGAATATGAGGTGGTCAAATTGCAGCAGCTTATAGACAGAATCAAACGCGACGGCATTGTAAAGCCCGGCGGAGTGCTGAAGGTGGACAGCTTTCTTAACCATCAGATAGACCCGCGCCTGAGCTATGACATGGCAAAGGAGATATACAGGCTCTTTGAGGGCGAGAATATAAACAAGATCCTCACCATCGAGGCATCCGGCATCGGCATGGCGGTCCTGACGGGGCTCGTTTTCGATTGTCCGGTGGTTTTTGCGAAAAAGAGCAAGACCATAAACCTGTCCGACGATGTGTATTCAACGACCGTTTATTCCTTCACCCATCAGGTGTCAAAGCAGGTGCTCGTGTCAAAGCAGTATCTCAACGCCAGTGACAGGGTTCTGATAGTTGACGATTTTCTCGCAAACGGCGCGGCTCTCGAGGGGCTGTGCGATATAGTCGAGCAGGCCGGAGCCGAGATAGCCGGAGCCGCCATAGCCATTGAAAAGGCGTTCCAGCCCGGCGGAGAAAAGCTGCGCAGCCGTGGACTGAGGATAGAGTCGCTTGCCCGCATAAAGTCCATGAGCGACGACAGCATCGTCTTCTGTGAGGAGTAATGTTGCACAAAAACGCTGCCGAAAAGATGTGAAACTTGGCTAAATAGGGGGCTTGACTTTTCGCGGCGCGCTTGCTATGCTAAAACCATCCCAGCGAAAAACAGAATATTTTCGATATATAGCAAATGATATGGATTTGAAGTCTCTACCCGGACGCCGTAAATGACCGGACTATCGAAGTTTATATATAGGGGAGAAGTATTTCTTCTTCCTTACCGTCGATTGACGGTAGCTTTGGTATTTCACGCCGGTCACATATCAGTTGTGTCCGGCGCTTTTTGTTTTGTATCAAAGCCCGCGAGGGTTTGATAATAGATTATTTTGGAGGGTAACCGAAAGATGATGAAGAAGATCACTGCAATGCTTCTGGCACTGGTCATGGTGTTTGCACTGTGCGCCTGCAGCAACGATTCCGACAAGAAGGACGACGCAAATAACAAGGATGTATCCAACATCAAGGTCGGATTTATTTTCCTGCATGACGAGAACTCCACCTATGACCTCAACTTCATGAACGCGGCAAAGGAAGCCTGCAAGAACCTCGGTCTCAGCGAGAGCCAGTACATTTTCAAGAACAATGTCCCCGAGGATCAGTCCTGCTACGAGGCAGCGGCAGAGCTCGTTGACGAAGGCTGCGACATTATTTTCGCCGACAGCTTCGGTCATGAGGAGTTCATGATCCAGGCAGCCAAGGAATTCAAGGATGTCCAGTTCTGCCACTCCACCGGCACTCTTGCTCACACCGAGAAGCTCGATAACTACCACAACGCTTTCGCATCCATATATGAGGGCCGTTACCTCGCCGGTATCGCTGCCGGTCTCAAGCTCAACGAGATGATCGCAAACGGCGACTTCACCGCTGACGAGGCAAAGATCGGCTATGTCGGCGCAAAGCCCTACGCAGAAGTAAAATCCGGTTACACCTCTTTCTTCCTCGGCGCACGCTCTGTCTGCCCCACCGTCACCATGGATGTCACCTTCACCGGTTCCTGGTACGATGAGACCGCAGAGAAGGAAGCTGCCACCACTCTTATAAAGAACGGCTGCAAGCTCATCAGCCAGCACGCTGACTCCATGGGCGCCCCCACCGCGTGCGAGACCGCAGGCGTTCCCAATGTCTCCTACAACGGCAGCACTCTCGACAAGTGCCCCAACACCTTCATCGTGTCCTCCCGCATCGACTGGGCTCCCTACTATGAGTACGCGATCACCGCAGTCATCGAGGGCAAGGCCATTGACACCGACTGGACCGGCACTCTTGCTACCGGCTCCGTCGTTCTCACCGATGTGAACGAGAAGGCGGCAGCCGCAGGCACCGCAGAGGCGATTGCCGACGCAAAGGCAAAGCTCGAGGATGGCAGCCTGAATGTTTTCGATACCGCTACCTTCACCGTCGGCGGCAAGCAGCTTGAGAGCTATATGGCGGATGTCGATTCCGACGCAAACTACGAGCCCGACACCAATGTCATTCAGGACGGCGTGTTCTACGAGTCCAAGTTCCGCAGCGCACCCTACTTCGACATTGACATTGACGGTATAACCATTCTCGGTTCCGCCGCCTGATAATCAGAAGAACCAACTTAAAAAGGAAGCTCCGCATTTCTACGGAGCTTCCTTTAGCCGCTTATTTGGCTGTACGGGAAAGAGTATGCAGCCGCGCATGGTTTTTCCCGCGCAGCCGCCTATTACACAACGGGAGATAGAAGATGGATAACAAAAATGCCGCCGTAAAGATGCGCAATATCAGCAAATCCTTCGGCACAGTTAAGGCAAACGACAAGATATGGCTCGATATTTACAGAGGCGAGATACTTGCGCTCCTCGGCGAGAACGGCTCGGGCAAAACAACGCTTATGAATATGCTCTCGGGCATTTATTTTCCCGATGAGGGCGAGATATTCATAGACGACAAGGAGGTCGTTATCCGCTCTCCTAAGGATGCGCTCAGCCTCGGCATAGGCATGATCCACCAGCATTTTAAGCTCGTGGATGTGCTCACCGCAACGGAGAATATAATCCTCGGCCTCGAGGGCAAGGGCAGGCTCGACCTGAAAGCCGCGTCGCAGAAGATACGCGAGATCTGCCAGACATACGGCTTTGATGTCGATCCCGATCAGCACATCTATGAGATGAGCGTTTCCCAGAAGCAGACGGTGGAGATAGTAAAGGTGCTCTACCGCGGCGCGGATATACTCATCCTCGATGAGCCAACGGCGGTGCTCACCCCGCAGGAGACCGATAAGCTCTTTGCCGTTCTGCGCAATATGCGCGATGCGGGCAAGGCAATAGTCATAATCACACACAAAATGCACGAGGTCGAGGAGCTATCGGACCGCGTTGCCGTACTGCGCCACGGTCAGTTTATAGGCGATATGCCCACTAAGGACACAAACGCGCAGGAAATGACAAACATGATGGTCGGGCATCCAGTGGAGCTCAACATAGAGCGCCCCGAGCCCAAGGACCCCAAGCCGAGAATAGAAATAAAGGATCTCACCGTGCGCAGCATCGACGGCGTTATAAAGCTCGATAATGTCTCGTTTACCGCAAACAGCGGCGAGATACTCGGCATAGCGGGCATTTCCGGCTGCGGACAGAAGGAGCTGCTCGAGGCAATAGCCGGACTTCAGCCCGTCGAGAGCGGCAGCGTCAGCTATATAAACGACGACGGCAGCCGTGAGGAGCTGCTCGGAAAGGATCCGCTGTCGATAGCGGAGCTCGGAGTCGTTCTCTCGTTCGTTCCCGAGGACAGACTCGGCATGGGTCTCGTTGCAAACATGGACCTCGGCGATAACATGATGCTGCGCTCGTTCAGACGCGGCAGAGGCATATTCACCGACCGCAAGAGCCCGAGAAAGCTTGCCAAGAATGTTGTTGACGAGCTTGAGGTAGTGACCCCCAGCATAAGCACTCCGGTGCGAAAGCTCTCCGGCGGCAATGTACAGAAGGTGCTCGTCGGACGCGAGATAGCCTCGGCACCGACGGTGCTTCTCACCGCCTATGCGGTGCGCGGACTTGATATAAACTCGTCCTACACGATATACGACCTGATAAACCGCCAGAAGGAAAAGGGCGTTGCCGTCATATATGTCGGCGAGGATCTGGATGTGCTGCTCGAGCTGTGCGACAGGATACTTGTCCTGTGCGGCGGCAAGGTAAGCGGCATAGTGCCCGGCAGGGGCGCGAAAAAGCGCGAGGTCGGCATGATGATGACTAAGCTCGGAGGTGACGGCGCAGATGAACGGTAAGAATAAAGAGCCGCTGCTGCACATAATAAAGCGCGGCAGCATCCCCTGGTACAGGGCATGGGGCATCCGCATTGCGGCGATAGTGGTAGCGCTCATCGTGTGCGCCGTGATCACCATGACCGTTACCGGCGAGGATCCCATACAGGTGTATCTGACGATGATAGACAGCTCGTTCGGAAGCGAGCGCAAAATGTGGGTGCTTGCGCAGAACACCGCAATGCTGCTTGGCGTTTCGCTGGCAGTCACTCCCGCATTCAGAATGAAGTTCTGGAACATCGGCGGCGAGGGTCAGGTGCTTGTCGGCTGCCTTGCGGCTGCCGCGTGCATGATCTGCCTTGCAGATGCGCTGCCCAACGGCCTGCTCATTGCGGTGTCGGCTCTTGCGAGCATCATAGCCGGCGCGGTATGGGCCGGCATTCCGGCGTTTTTCAAGGCAAAATGGAACACTAACGAAACGCTGTTCACCCTCATGATGAACTATGTCGCAACTCAGCTCGTCGCGTTTTTCGTCATCGTCTGGGAGGTACCTAAGGGCGCGGGCAAAATAGGCATCATAAACCAGAGCACCGAGCTCGGCTGGCTGCCGGAGGTGTTCGGCGGCAAGTATATGCTCAATGTCATCATAATTCTCGTGATGACCGTGGGGCTTTATGTTTATCTTAATTACTCAAAGCACGGCTACGAGCTCTCCGTCGTCGGCGAAAGCGAGCGCACCGCGCGCTATGTCGGCATAAAGGTAGAAAAGGTCATCATCCGCACAATGCTCCTGTCGGGTGCTATATGCGGCGTTGTGGGCTTCCTGCTCGTTTCCGGCACAAACCACACGCTCTCGACCACCCTTTCCGACGGCAGAGGCTTCACCGCCGTCATGGTGTCGTGGCTTTCAAAGTTCAATCCCTTTATCATGGTGCTCACGAGCTTCATGCTCGCGTTTCTCGACAAGGGCTCGAGCGCCATATCTACGAGCTTCGGACTCAACCATTCGTTTTCCGATATACTCACGGGCGTTATCCTGTTCTTCATAATCGGCTGTGAATTTTTCATCACCTATAAGCTCAGCTTCCGCAAGGCGGCGGGGAAGGAGGTAAAGGAAAGTGTTTGATATAGTTTCGTTTTTCCCGCGCGCCGTTATGCAGGGCGTGCCGCTTCTGTTCGGCGGAACGGGCGAAATCATCACCGAAAAATCCGGCAACCTCAACCTCGGTATCCCCGGCATAATGTATGTCGGCGGCATCTGCGGCGTTATAGGCGCGTTCCTGTACGAGCAGACGGCTGTTGAGATGAACGCATTCCTCACGATAATGATCCCGCTGCTGTCGTGTCTGCTCGGTTCGCTCCTTATGGGGCTGCTGTACTGCTTTTTGACCGTAACGCTCAGGGCAAACCAGAATGTCACCGGTCTTGCGCTTACGACCTTCGGCATCGGCATCGGCAACTTCTTCGGCGGCTCGCTCATTAAGCTTACCGACTCCGAGGTGCCCTCGATCGCCCTTTCCGCAACGAGCAAAGTGTTCAGCCGCTCGCTGCCCTTCGCCGACAGCCTCGGCTGGTTCGGCAAGATGTTCCTCAGCTACGGATTCCTCGTTTATGCCGCCGTTATTATCGCGGTACTGACCGCATATGTCATTAAAAAGACCCGCGTGGGTCTCAACCTGCGCGCGGTGGGCGAGAGCCCCGCGACCGCGGACGCAGCCGGTATAAGTGTCAATCGCTATAAGTACATGGCAACCTGCATCGGCAGCATGATAGCGGGTCTGGGCGGCCTGTACTATGTCATGGACTATGCCAGCGGCGTTTGGTCAAACGACGCGTTCGGCGACCGCGGCTGGCTTGCCATTGCACTCGTCATCTTCTCCGTGTGGAAGCCGAACCTTGCAATAATCGCGTCGATACTCTTCGGCGGACTGTATATCATCTACCTGTACATCCCTGCGGGCACCCAGCTTTACATGATGGAGCTTTACAAGATGCTGCCGTACCTTGTCACCATCATAGTGCTCGTAGTCGTCTCAATGCGCAAAAAGCGCGAGAACGAGCCGCCTGCCGCGCTCGGACTTGCGTATTTCCGAGAAGAACGATAGTTTTAAAGCTCCGCGGAGTTTCCGTGGAGCTTTTGTTAACCTGCGTTGCTTGCGCAACGGGGGCAGTTGAGCTATATTTAGCCGCGAGGAGGTAATGAATATGTTCTCTGAAAATTTGAAAACACTGCGGAAGCAGAAGGGCTTTACGCAGGAGGAGCTCGCCGTGCGGCTAAATGTGGTGCGGCAGACGGTGTCCAAGTGGGAAAAGGGGCTGTCTGTACCGGATGCAGACCTCTTGACGAGACTGTCGGAGATACTCGAAGTGCCGGTGAGCACCCTGCTCGGCTCGGCGATACCCGACGATGAGGAGCCGGACGAGATCGCGGCGCAGCTGGCGCGCATAAACGAGCAGCTTGCTGTAAAAAACCGCCGCAGCCGCCGCATATGGCGCATCGTTGCGATCATACTCATCGCAGTAGTCATCGTAAATCTGCTGCTTATCGCAGTGGGCGTTATCGCGTTTGACAAGTTTGAGGTGACAGGTTCAAATAGCGACAGGGAGACTTCCTACATCGAGACCATAACTGAAGAATAGAAAAGAGCCATGGAGACGATCCATGGCTCTATTAATATCACAGAGTGCCGAGATAGCCCTCGAGTATAAGGCTCGCCGCGACCGCATCAACGGTTTTGCGGTGCTTTTTTTCTTTTTTGCCGTTTGCGCGCAGTATCGAGTGCGCCTCGACGCTGCTGCGGCGCTCGTCCCACATGACGACCGGAATGCCGCACCGCTGCTCAAGCATTGCGGCAAACTCGCGGCATTTTTCAGCCCGTGCGCCCTCGCTGCCGTCCATATTCTTCGGAAGCCCGAGCACGAAGCGCCGGACATTCCGCTGCTTTGCCTGCGAAACTATCTCATCCGCGAGCACCGCCGGATCCCACTGATTCACGGTCCACGCCTCGCCGACGAGTATATTCATCTCATCCGACACCGCGAGACCCGTGCGGGCATCGCCGTAGTCAATTCCCATTATTCTCATACCGACACCTCATTTCAAACCGAAGCAGGCGCGTATCTGCCCGCAGATGTACAGCGAGCCGAATGCGCAGACCATGCCGCCGCGCTCGGCTGCCATATCGCGGGCGGCGTCAACGGCATCCTCTATGTCGGCGCTAACGAGCACCTCGCCGCAGTACGCCTTAAAAAGCTCCGCAAGCTCGGCTGCCGGCAGCGCGCGCTCGGAGTCGGGCGTTACGCAAACGACCGTTTCAAACAGCGGTGCAAGCGTCTTAACGATGCTCCCGTAATCCTTGTCCTTCAATATGCCCACGAGCGCTATCCGCCTGCTGTCGGGGAAATAGTGCTCAACGCACTCGCGCAGAGCCGCCGCGCACTGCGGATTATGACCGCCGTCGAGCACGAACCACGGATCCTCCGAGTGCAGCACCTCGAACCGCGCGGGCCACACAACGGAGTACAGCCCCGCCTCCACCGCCTCGTGCGGAATGTCCCAGCCCTGCCTGCGCAGGATCTTTATCGCCTCGATCGCCGTCACCGCGTTGCGCAGCTGATGCGTGCCGAGCAGAGGTATGGCATAGCTCTCACCGTCGTAGGAGAACACCTGCCCGTCGAGGCTGTCGAACTCGACCGTTATATCGTCAAAATCGGGAACGGTGAGCTCCGCGCTCATCTCGCGGCACACCTCGCGAACGGTCTCCATCGTTTCGCCGTACTGCTGGTACATAACGACCGCCGCGCCGTATTTTATTATCCCCGCCTTTTCGTAGGCTATCTGGCTGAGCGTATCGCCGAGTATCGCCGTGTGATCAAGACCGATGTTTGCGATAACGCAGCAGTCGGGCTGGTCTATGACATTCGTTGCGTCGTACCGCCCGCCGAGTCCGACCTCGAGCACGACTATGCCGCAGCCGGAGTCGGCGAACCACTTGAACGCCGCCGCCGTCATCATCTCAAACTCCGTGGGATGCTCGTCCATTGCATCGGCGTGCACCTTTATCTCGGAAACGATGCGCGCGAGCTCATCGTCGCCTATCTGCTTTCCGTTTATCTGCATCCGCTCGTTGAAGCGGCGCAGATACGGCGAGGTGAAAAGTCCGGTTTTCAGCCCCGCGCGCCGGAGCACCGAGGCGATAAACGCGCATATGCTGCCCTTGCCGTTCGTACCGGCGACATGGACAAACCTCAGCTGCTTCTGAGGCTCGCCGAGGCGTTCGAGCAGCTCTGTAATGCGCTCGAGCCCCAGTCGGGATGCGCGCCATGAGGCACCGTTTATATATTCAAGAGCTTCTTTGTAGTCCATGTTTTACCCTTCATTTGATGTATTTTGCGATGAACGCATCGAGCTTGGGCGCGTATTCCTCCGGATGCGTGTGCATGGTCTCGATGTGCTTCGTGCCGGCGGTAAACAGGCAGTCCTTATCGCTCGTGCACATTCCGAACGCGCGCGGAGCGTTTGAAAACGGCACCGTCAGGTCGTCCTCACCGTGCACGAAGAGCATCGGCACCGCGGCTTCCGCGAGACTTGCCGAAACATCCGTATCGCGCAGGTCATAGCCGGCTATGTGCTTGTTCATTTCCGCTATGAGCCCGTAGGCGGGACCGAGCTGCGACTTGAGTATCGGTCTTGCGTCGGTAAAGCCGCTGTCCTCAACGATGAATTTCACGAAATCGGGAACACGGCTGCTCATTTTCATAACGGTCGCGCCGCCGAGGGAAAAACCGTGCAGCACCACCTGAATATCGCTTCCGAACTCATCGCGCAGAAACTCGAGCCATTTCAGGCAGTCCGCGCTTTCAAACACATCGTAACCGAACCAGTTTCCGCCGCTGAGCCCCGACGCGGTGTTGTCGGGGGCGAATATGTCAAAGCCGCGGCTGTGGTAAAACTCGCGGAACATTCCCGCAGTCTCGGCGTGCTCGGAGTGGTAGCCGTGCACGATAAACGCTATCTTTTTGCCGAATTTCGCCCCACACGGATAGTAGTTGCCCTGCAGGGTCTCGCCGCGCTCGGACTGCATCGTGTAGCATACATGCACCTGCTGCCGCAGAAGCTCGGCATTGCCGTCGCGCCTTGCGTAATAGTCGGCATTGTGCGTTTTCTTATCCAGCAGCGCGTTGAGTATAGGGGGCCGCGTGCGCGCAAATATAAAGTTATACACATTCGCCGCCGCAAGCGCCGAAACGGCTGCCGCAGCGAGAACAATACCTCTCTTTTTCATATCAGCTCACCGGCAGTATCGCACCTACGCTCGACAGCAGCGAGAACGCGATAACGAGTATCTGGAACACGAGCGAGCCAAACTTTCCGCATATGGGCGAGGCGCCGGTGCGTTTGCGCGAGCGATTGTAGGCAATGATTATGCCTATGCCGGTGACTATCTGGATAACGCTTGCAAAGCGCGTGAAGCCGACGAAGCTGCTCAGCCCGAACAGCGCGAGTACAAGGCACGGAGCCGATGCCGCCAGCCAGCAGATATTCTTGCTCCAGCCGGTCTGCTCGTTTACAATGTCACGCAGATTAAGCGTGTTCGCCCAGAACGAGGTGGCAAGCGCAAGCAGCGTGAATATATAGCCGATCACCGCGACCCAGCCGCCGAGATGCCTTGACAGATCGACGAGCGCGCCGTCCTCGGTGATGTCGTTTCCTGCGCCGAGAAGCGTCATGAGCGTTATTATGAATATCAGCGCGAGGTTTATCGCAAGACCGGTGGCGATGGCAGCGCGTATGCGCTTTGCGTCGCCTTGAAGTCCCTTTACCACCTGCGGAGTGCTCATCACCGCCGACAGCGAGAACGACACCATGCCGAACAGCGCCAGAGCGTTGTTAAACCCGTGCCAGCCGGTGGGGAGCGCTGCGGTATCGCGCAGCAGCGTTGCGCCGAAGAGGATACCCACAACGCCTATCATGCTTATTATCGCTATCTTTTCGCATATGCCCACGAGCTTCATGCCGACGAAAACGACGCCCGCGCCCAGCACATAGAATATGAGCATTCCTACGAGATCGGGCAGCCCGAACCAGCTTCTGAAAACCGCCGCCGCGCCGGTCAAAAATGCGCTTACATTGACTATTACCGAAACGCCGAGCAAGATGAACGCCGTCCATGTAAAAATGGTCTTTATCTTGCCCGAAAACAGCTCCGCGTCAAAGCATTTTACAAACTGCGCGCCGTTATTGTTAAGACTGAGCTCTGCAATGAGAAAGTGCAGCACCAGCGCAACGGCATAGCCGATGAGCAGTATCAGCAGCGTTTCGCGGAAGCTGTTGTGCGCCGCAAGATACGGCACCGAGAGTATGCCCGCACCCACGCCGTGCCCGACGATTATGCTCGCTGCCTCAAAAAATGTGAGCTTGGATTCGCTCTTTACATTTCCCATGTTTAATATTCCCTTTCAGCTTGTTTTTCTCCATTTTAACACACTGTCAGGGGATTGACAATAGACACTGCGTATAGTTTGTGCTCACCAGTTGACATGCAAAATACGCGATTTCGTATAGGTGCAAAATTGGACGGTTTTTGAGCATAAAATGCAAAGTAAAATGAGCTAATTTTGTAATTTTACTATTGATTTGTAAGCTGGTTCGTGATAATATTTGTACACGTGAGTTTACACTGTCAAATCGTCAAGAGGGATAAAGTTTTGTCAAAAGCAGTTAAAAAAATATGTTCTGTGGTAACGACGATACTGGTCGTGCTGGCGGTGCTGCTTGCCGTGGCGCTTGTCGGCGTCCGTGTCGTCGGTTACACGCCTTATACCATTCTTTCCGGCTCCATGGAGCCTACATATCATGTCGGAGCGCTCATATATGTAAAGCAGGTCGATCCGGCTGACCTCAAGGTCGGCGATGCGATAACCTTTGCGCTCGATGAAAACACGATAGCAACGCATAGGATAATCGAGATAGTCCCCGATGAGGAGGATCCCTCCGTCCTGCGCTTTGCAACAAAGGGCGATGCCAATGCCAATGCCGATGGTTCGCTCGTGCATTATAAAAATGTAATAGGAACGCCGGTGTTCACCGTTCCGTACCTCGGCTATGTCGCCGATTACATCCAGCATCCCCCCGGAATGTACACCGCGATCGCCGCGGGCGTTATCCTGCTTCTGCTCGTCTTCATCCCCGATATGTTCGACGATGATAAAAAGAAGAAAAAGGACAAGCCCGAGGAGTAATTGATCGGCTTGAGGAGGATCGACCTCCTTTGCCTTCCCACGGGGGGAAGCCGAGGGTGCGAAACATAACATTAGTAAATAACGGCGATATGCCTTATTTAAATAGTAAGTCTAAAAATTTTTTCAAAAGGAGAAGTTTTATGAAAAAGAAACTCATGACAGTTCTTGCTCTGGTTCTGGTCATTGCAATGTCCGTCGCCGGTACATATGCATACCTGACCTCGCAGGCAGAAGTTAAGAACACCTTCACTGTTGGTAAAGTTGCAATTACCCTCGACGAGGCGAAGGTCAACGAGTACGGCGTTGCTGATAACAGAGTTCCCCGCGTAACGGAAAACAGCTACAAGCTTATGCCGGGTCACGAATACTCAAAGGATCCTGTAGTCCATGTTGCGGAGAACAGCGAAGCTTGCTATGTTTTCGTTAAGGTCGTTGACGACATCGCTGCTATTGAAGTAAACGATGCAACGAATGAAACTCCCAATGTCGCAACTCAGATTAAAGATAATGACTGGACTGCGCTTGAAGGCGTAAACAATGTTTACTATAAGTCGGTTAGCGCGACTGACGCCAAAAATGGCGTAGACCTTGGGGTGTTTGATGGCTTTGCAATTCAGGACAATGTAACAAACACTGCTCTCGATACATATAACGGCAAGACTATCACCGTTACCGCATATGCAGTTCAGCAGGACGGCTTTGGAACTGCTAAGGATGCATGGACTGCTGCACAGTTCGCCTAATCCCCGCACCCATTGGCTCCCTTGCATAAAGGGGCGCTGACTGAGGGATCGTACCGAACGCTCCCTCGCACCTGTTTTGGTATCGACCCGGCGCTGCCCGGTTAATACCCCACATACATATTCCCGCGAATACTGAAGAAAGGAGGAAATTCAATAATGAAGAAGAAATCCTTTATCATGGCACTGGCACTGGTTCTCGTGTTCGCAGTCGCAGTCGGCGGCGTTGTCGCATGGCTGACCGACAAGACAGACCCTGTCGTGAACACCTTTACCGTAGGTGACATCAACATCGAACTCAAGGAGACCACCACTGCCTACAAGATGGTTCCCGGCAACGCTATTGCCAAAGACCCGAAGGTCACCGTAGAGGCTAACTCCGAGGCTTGCTACCTGTTCGTCGAGGTTAAGAAGTCTGCAAACTTCGATACCTTCATGACCTACGCTATGGCTGACGGTTGGAAGGTACTTGATGGACAGACCGGTGTTTACTACCGCGAGGTAGCTGCAACTACCGCTGATACTTCCTTTGCAGTCCTCAAGGACAACCAGGTCACCGTTAAAGACACTGTTACTAAGACACAGCTTGAGGAGGTTAAGACTGCTAATCAGCCCACCCTGACCTTCACCGCATACGCAGTGCAGAAGGACAACATTGCTGATGCAGCTACTGCATGGGCGGCAACCAAGTAATGTAGTATCCCCCGCACCCCCATTGGCTCCCTTGCGCAAAGGAAGCTGTCAGGCGCAAGCCGAACAATATTGTCGCCCTCGGCGCGATTTAACACACCTCAAATTGATTCGATTTTCCCCCACCACGGGCGAAAATACACACTAAATATTATAGGAGAATCACACAATGAAGAAAAAAGTTATTTCCATTGCTCTTATAATTGCTCTCATCGCAGTTATAGCAGCAGGCTCCTTCGCTTACTTCACCGATAATGACAAAGAAACCAATACCTTCACCGTCGGCAATGTTAAGATTGACCTCATCGAGTCTCAGTACCATCGTGTCAACGCCGGCAGGGGCAATGCTACCGGTCTGACCGAGCCTTCGCTTGGCGGTTACCTGTGGGCTGCCAATGTCGATATGCAGGGCACTCCTGATAATACCCCCAACTACGTAACCTCCGGCGAGACATGGGACGGACTGTATTTCTCCGATGATCAGATTAAGGCTGATGCAGCAACCTATAAGAATGGTTACTTTGCAGAGCACAGCCAGAAGATGGTTCCCGGATCCAACGTCCGCAAGAATCCCTATGTTGTTAACACTGGTGCGAACGATGCATATGTCCGTGTTCGCGTTCTCGTCCCCGTATCCCTGTTTGATGTGATTGATAACGGCCTTTCCTACTGGACGACCACCGCTATGAATGAGGGTCAGGTCACTTCCAAGGCTGTCGATACTTACCTTAATAACGGTCCTACTGCTGTTAAGCAGGTTGAGCGCGATGGCATCAAGTACTATGAGTATGACTTTACTTATGTAAATGCACTGAAGCCCGGCGAGATGACCTTCTGGAACGTTTGGGGCAACATCGCACTCGACCAGAATGCAACCGCTGATGATCTTGCAAGAGTTGAATCCTTCGACGTCCTCATTGAGGCTGACGCAATTCAGGCAGAGGGCTTTGCAAATGCAGCCGATGCTTTCGCAGCATTTGACGCCTAATCCCACCCCTTATCAAACAGCAAATACATAACCTATCAGTCCCTGAGGCTCAAATGAGCCTCGGGGCATAGGTGACTGCTGCGGACACCCTTTCCGCAGTAGTCACCTGTGAAAACCGGCTTCCCCTTGAGGGAAAGCTGTCAGGCGAAAGCCTGACTGATGAGGTGACCAAAAGCCTCCCCGCAAACGCGGCGGCAATTATCCTTGCCAATTGCGCGCAAACGGGTTACAATGGAATATCACAATGTATATTACGCAGAAATGCACCTCTAAAAAGGAGGAAGATAAATGAAGAAAAAGGTAACGGTGATCGCTCTCATAGTTGCGCTGCTTGCGGTGCTCTCGCTGGGCACGGCGGCATACTTCACCGCGGAGGACACGGCGACGAATGTCATCACCTCCGGCAGCGTGGACATAAAGCTGCATGAGATGGCGATCAAGGAGCCGGGCGCCGAGCCCGTGCCTTTCGAGAACGGTCAGGGCGTAATGCCGGGCAGCGTCGTCTCAAAGATCGTAACGGTGGAGAACACCGGCAGCGGCACGGCATGGGTGCGCATAAGCATCGAAAAGGCGATCGCGCTTGCCGAGGGGCTTGAGGGCGAGATAGACCTCGACCTGATAAGTCTTGACCTCGACACCGAGCATTGGACCGAGCACGATGGCTACTATTACTACAACGCGCCGCTCGCCGCCGGCGAGACGACCGAGCCCCTGTTCACAACGGTCACCTTTGCGCACAGCATGGGCAACCTCTATCAGGGCTCGGAAGCAACGGTCAGCGTTTTCGCACAGGCGACCCAGACCGCCAACAACGGCGCGACCGCGCTCGAGGCGCTCGGCTGGCCTGAAACTACCGACGAAGGAGGGGCTAACGCATGAAGAAAAGAGTAATTGCCCTGCTCCTTTGCGCCGTCATGCTCGTAACCTGCATGGGCGTGGGGGTCTTCACCTCGTCGGATAAGCTCGACATAACCGTTGACGGTGAAGCGGTCGAGAGCGTAAGCGTACCTCAGCTCGGCAAGGTCGAGCTCAGCGCAAAGGTCGATGCGGACTCCGCCGCCTATCGCTGGCAGTTCAGCTCCGATGGCGATACTTGGATAGATATTTACGGCGAGACCGGCGAAAGCTGCACCCTGACCTATGCAAAGGTCAAGAATATGCTCAATGACGAAGGCACTGCGCAGCTCCGCTGCATTGTTTCGGCAAACGGCGAGGAAAAAACGAGCACCGAGGTCAGCGTAAGTGTTGAGCAGGCTCCTGTTGTGGCTGCCGCACCCGCAAAGGTCGCTGCCGCTCCTGCTGATGTTGCACCCGCCGCGAATGGCGCAAAATACACCGTTACCGTTAAGTATGTCTATGAAAACGGCGGCGATGCTCTCGAAGCGCTCAGCCAGTCGTTCGACGCGGGCGCAAGCGTAAACTGGAGCATACCGTATCCCACGATAAACGGCTACAGCGCGAAGATAACCAAAGCCGATGGCATGAAAGTTAGCGATGAAGCAGAAACCGGCAGTACCATTGGCATCAATGAGATAAACCGCGACTACACCGTAGTAGTTACCTACTCGGCAAAAACGGTTGACTATACCGTTACTTATTATTATCAGCAGGTGACTGGCGACGGTTACGATTCACAGATCGAACACAAGCGCGCAGAAGTTGATACGGCGCTTCCGCAGGATTCCGACATTGCAGACAAGCCGGGCTATGTGCTCCAGCAGTACGAAAAAGCCCGTGTAGAAGCCGATGGCAGCACAAACATTGCGGTTTACTACGACAGAGAGTATTATCTCGTAACATTTGATTGCGGCGAAGATGCGCTCGATGTTCCCGAAGCAATATATGCCCGCTACGGAACTCCGCTTGGCTCTATCCAGCAGCCGACAAGAGTTAATTACAGGCTTACTTACTGGACAGATTATGCTGGCAACACGGTTGACCTCAACACCGCGACTGTTCCTGCTAAGAATGTAACTTACACCGCGCATTGGGACCTCGTTGACAAGAATGCGAAAGTCTCCATCGTCTATTGGGGAGAAAACGCCGACGATGAGGGATATTCGTACCTGTCAACAAAGGAGGTAACGGCTCCGGTCGGCTCCAACTATACGGCATCGAATAATCTTAACAATATATATGGCTGCGGCAAGAGCGAGCACACCCATTCGTCAAGCTGCGGACTTAATTGCGGACATACGCATGTTAAGAGTTGTTACGGAAGCTTGGGCAACTCAGCTGTGAATGACAAATATGTTAGAGAAATAAAGTCAAGACTGACATTGGTTAATGGGGCAGCGTATAAATATCGCGAAGCGGGATGGTTTTCCAGCTCAGAGTACTATTACCTGTATTTAGATGGCAGCTTCTACAAATTCAGCAGCAAACCTGACTATATTTCTGAGGGAAATTGGGACGATACAAGTGATTATATAGAGTATACTACCTTTGACGGTGGCTCGCTTAATACAGATTCGGTATATCGCTATAATTCCCAATTTGTGTGCGGTCATCATGTCGATGCTTGTTATAACTGCGGGGAAATTACCCACATTCATGATGATTCATGCAAGATTGACCCCAACCTTTATGATTTTATAAGTTCTGATACTGAAAAGGTCAGAGCAGACGGAACCACCGTTGTAAATGTGTATCTTGACAGAAAAACATTTACATGGCAGTTTGGCAACAGCTCAAGGAGTGCAAACAGGTACTATGGTGATATAACCGCCAAATGGGGAGCCAATGTTACAAAGAAGTTCAAAGCCATTTGCCAGAAAGCATTTACAGCGGACAGCGGTCCTTGGTCCACGGTGGGTGGCAGTTCGACTGTAACAACTAACATTTTGACCCATATGGGTACAAAAAATGTCGATTACTATGCGAATGGCAGTAACAGCGGCAGTGTAAAAATGACTTATTGGCTCCAAAAGCTCGATAGCCCCAGTGAACACGGAACCATAGAAGGAACCCACAACTCAGAAGCAAACTATGTTGCAGAGTACACCGCAGTCTGGAATAAAGGAAATACTACCACAATTGAGGATTACATAGAGATAACTGGATTTACCTGTACATACAAACCTGATCTTGGAGTGAAAAACAACTCAGGACTCAATATGTACTACACCAGAAACAGCTATACGCTTACGCTCAATGACGGCAAGACTAATATCGCAAGCTTCTCGGTGCAGTATGAGAAGGACCTCGGCACCGTTTCCGGACTGAACGGCTATGTACCGGAAAGACCCGACACCATCGACAGCCACTATCACTTTGCCGGTTGGTACAGGTCCCCTCAGGGCAATGCCGGTAAGGTCGAGTTCAGCGGAACGAAAATGCCCGCAGCCGATATGATACTCTATGCTCACTGGGAGCCGGATGTATACGAGGTAAACTTCTTCCATGACAGCAGTCTGGCGAACAAGATCTCCGGACCCGAAGAGGTTGCATATAACGAAAAAATAGCAAACATCCCCGCGACACCCACCGAACCGAAAATGAAGTTTGTCGGTTGGTTCTACATGGATAACGGCGTTGAAAAGGCATTTGACCCTGTCAATATGCGTGTTGCCAAGAGCATGGACCTCTATGCAAAGTGGAGCTCCAACAGCATGAAGTCCTACTTTGTGTATTACAAGGATCAGGCGACCGGTGAAGAAGTTGCCACTCCCAAAACCGGTGAGGCAAGTGTCGGCAAGACTCTGCAGCTCGCCGCGAAAACGAGCACCCAACTCAAAAAAGAATACCAGAACGGTTATTTCCCGACCGAGAGCAATGCAACGCTCACAATAACCGAGGATGGAGACAATATCTATACTTTCTGGTATGTAAAAACGACGGTCAGCTACACGGTAAGGTATTTGGAGCTCAATACTAATAAGCAGCTCCTCCCCGATAAAACGGTTACTGGCTATGAAAAGTCAATAGTGACCGAGAGCTTTGTTCCTATTCCCAACTCTAAGTACATACCGGTTGAACCTTATCAGCAGACGGTCATGCTTACCACGGGAAAGAACGAAATAATCTTCTACTACAAAGAAGACCCGAACAAGGTCGCATATCTGGTCAACCATTACACCGTAAGCGCTGACGGCACCGAAACGCTGTATGCGGCTGAGGATGCAAAGATAGTTGACATCGGCACCGGCATAACGGTGGCGATAAAGTCGATAGACAATTACACTTTTGACCTTGCAATGACTAAGGATAGATCGACTTGCACAGTAAGCAGGAGTGGAGACCAGATCAAGGCGACGATCCCCGAGGGCGGTGCGGTAGTTAACCTTTACTACAAGGAAAACACAGTAACCGTTAAGTACGAAGCATCCGTAGGCGGAGATGTTGACCCTGCCGAAGAAACTGTAGGTATTGTCACCGGCACATTTGCGGGCTCGACCGCAGCGGCGAAGAACGGATACAGCTTTGACGGTTGGTACAGCGACGCAGAGTACAAAAACCTGCTGAGCAATAAGGTAAAATACGCACCGAGCGCCAAGCAGGATGCTACCTACTATGCCAAGTTCGTTGAGAATGAGGCGACTATTCAGTACAAGGTAGTTGGACCGGATGGCACGGTATACAGTGCTGAAAGTGAAGTCGGCATACTGACGAGCTATTCCGAAACTGTGGGTGTTGTCACAGGCAAGGCTAAGGGCTCAAAGGCTGAACCTGCAAGCAATGTTTACAAGTTCGTCGGCTGGTACAGTGATGCAAATTGCGAGCAAAAGGTCGGCGACGGCTACAGCTATGTTCCCAAAAAGTCCGGCGACCTCTGGACAGCCGCCACCTACTATGCAAAGTTTGAGTATAACCTCACGAGCATGACGCTCAGTAAAGAGGTAAAAGACGGCGCATACGATGCAAACGACATGTTCATCTTTACCATTAAAGATTCGAATGACAATGTGTTTGCAAAGGTAACGGTAACAGCCGGTGAGAAAGTAACGATAAGCGGTCTCACCGTCGGCGAGACTTACACCATAACCGAGGATAACAACTGGTCGTGGCGCTATGACAATCATGCTGATGTGAAAATCGTCATGGAGCCGAATGCCGCCGATAATGTCGTTAAGGTCACGAACACACTCAAAACGAACAAGTGGCTCGGCGCAAGCTCTTATGCGATAAACAAGTGTGTTAACACCATAAGCTACAGGATAAACGAGTTTTTTGCGAAACTCATCGGCTGAGAAAGGGGGCTGTGAATTATGTACTTCATTTCTAAAAACGGCTCCCACGCCCCCAAGGCGAAGAGCACCGCGCTCATCATTGCGATAGTGCTCATTCTCGTCATGGCGGTCGGCGGCACGGTAGCTTACATAGTAACTCACACCGAACCGGTGATAAACCAGTTTACCCCCACCGAGGCGAAGATAACCGTCGTTGAGAACATAGAGAATAATGTAAAAAAATCTATCACCGTTAGAAACGACAGCACCGGCGTTCCGGTTTACATCCGCGTCGCCCTTGTCGCAAATGCGATAGACGATAATGGCACAGTCACCGGTAATGCGGAAGTTCCTGAGTTCACGCCCGGAACAGGCTGGGTAAAGATTGGTGAGTATTACTACTACACCTCTGCCGTAGAGGTCGGCGCTTCGACCGGCAATCTGCTCGGTGATAAGATGACGCTTGCCGCGAACACGCAGGTAATTGTAGTGGCTGACGCGATTCAGGCAACGCCCAAGGACGCGGTTAATGAAGCATGGGGCGTTACGGTCGATGGCAACGGCAGAATAAGCAAGTGAGGTGAGCGACATGAAAAAGAAAGTTCTTGCTTTTATCATGGTGCTGGCGCTGTGCGTAGGGCTTGCACCGGCGGCGCTCGCGTCCTCTGTGAGCTATGAGGGACAGGCGGAGAAGTTCGTCTTTGCCCCCGGCAGCGACTATTCGCCCACCGACCTTTTTGAAAACTTCAAGGGCGTTATGCCCGGCGATGAGCTGACTCAGCAGATACAGGTGAAAAACGATGCGAGCAACAAGGTCAAGGTAAAGATCTATATGCGCGCACTCGGCGGGCACGAGGCATCCAAGGAGTTTCTCAGCCAGATGAACCTCACCGTCAAGCAGGATGGCAAGTCCGTTCTGTTCGATGCGCCCTCCGACCAGAAGGCGACTCTTGAGGATTGGGTGTGCCTCGGCACATTCTACTCGGGCGCCGATGTCAAGCTTGATGTAACGCTCAGCGTTCCGCTCGGGATGGGCAACGAATTCCAGGAGACGGTCGGCTATCTCGACTGGCAGTTCAAGGTCGAGGAGTTCCCGATCGAGTCCACCGACCCGAAAACGGGCGATGACTTCAATGTCTGGCTGTATGCCGGAATAGGCGCTGTCGCACTGTGCGGCATCGTCCTGCTGCTCACAAAGCGCAATAAAAAAGAGGAAAACTGATTTGTGATCAGATTGCCTGCCGGCAAAACCGGCAGGCACTTCTGGTATTTGGAGTTCATATGAAACGAGCCGTCAGAAAAATACTATTGCTTGTATGCATCGTTGTGCTCATATTCTCGGCGTTCAAGCTCTATTCCTATTGGAGCGAGAACCGCGAGAGCCAAAAGCTCAACGATGAGATCGCGGCAAGCTTCGTCGTCGAGGACGAGAGCAGTCAGATACCGATAACCGTGGATTTCGCGCAGCTCAAGCAGGAGTGCGGCGATGTCGTAGGCTGGCTCTACTGCGAGGGCACGGTGATAAACTACCCCGTCGTGCAGGCTGAGGACAACAATTATTACCTCCGCCGTATGCTCGACGGCAGCTATAACGCCAACGGCACTCTGTTCATGGACTGCAGAAACGACCCCAACATGGGCAGCCTGAACACCATAATTTACGGGCACCATATGCGCTCGGGCGCGATGTTCGCGGTGCTCGACAAGTTCTCCGAGCAGGAGTTTTACGAGGAGCATCCGGTGATGTGGTTTCTCACCGAGCAGCGGGCATACCGCCTCGACCTGATAGCGACATTCGTGACGCCGTCGGACTCGGAAAGCTACAAGGTGTTTGACACGCCGGAGGAGCTCGCGGCGTATCTCCCTCAGGCGCTGGGCAAATCGAAATTTGCCACCAATGCCGACACGGGGAGTGTAACGCAGATAATGACGCTTTCCACCTGCGCTTATGAGTATGACAAGGCGCGCACAGTGGTTATCGCCGGCGTTACGCCGGTCGAATACAAAAACGGAGCAGTTAACTAACTGCTCCGTTTTCAGTCGCGCCCGACGAGATAGTCGAGCGTTACCTTATATAGGTCGGCGAGCTTTATTGCAAGCTCAAGAGGCAGCACCTGCTCGCCGCGTTCGTATTTTGAATATAATGACTGGTCGCACATGAGATAGTCCGCGACCGCCTGCTGCGTCAAGTCGTTGTCCTCGCGCAGGTCGCGTATCCGAAGTTTCATAAATATCACCGCTGTTAATATACGCTGATAAAGCCGGAATACTTGACAAATAGGACAATGCGTCCTAATGCGGATATAGATTAAAATTCAAACTTACATGCAGAAACGAGGTAATGCAATGGATATACGCTTATATTATCGTGAAAAGGGGAGCGGCGAGCCGCTTATTCTGCTGCACGGAAACGGCGAGGACGGCTCGTATTTTGAAAGCCAGATCGAGCACTTCAGCGGCAAATACCGCGTGATCGCCCTGGACACGCGCGGCCACGGGCGTTCGCCGCGCGGTACCGCACCGTTTACCATTGCGCAGTTCTCCCGCGACCTTTACGATTTTATGACCGAGCAGGGGATAGCGGCGGCGGTAATTCTCGGCTTTTCGGACGGTGCGAATATCGCAATGGAGTTTGCCCTCAAGCACCCCGACATGGTCAAGGCGCTGATACTCAACGGCGGAAATCTCGACCCCGGCGGCGTTAAAAGGTCGGTGCAGCTCACGATAGAGATCGGCTATAGAATAGCGAGCCGCTTTGCTGTCAAATCTCCGGACGCGAAGAAAAATGCCGAAATGCTCGGACTGATGGTGAATGAGCCGAACATAGAACCGGCAGAGCTTGCGCACATAACGGCTCCGACGCTTGTTATCTGCGGCACGAACGACATGATAAAGCGCCCGCACACCGAGCTCATCGCGTGCAGTATCCTGAACGCGAGGCTTGCGTTCATAAAAGGCGACCACTTCATAGCAAACCGCCAGCCGACCGCATTCAACGAGGCAGTGGATGCCTTCCTGCACAACATAGTATAGTCGCCCAGCCATGAAAAAGCTCCCTTGCATTGATCATGCAGGGGAGTTGTTTTATATCACCTTTTTAAAATACAGCACATCGGGGACATATTCTCTGCCGTCAACTATCTGCATTATTCCACCGAGACGATTTTTTTCATCACTTCCGGAGCGAGCTTCACCACTTTTCGATCATATGTGATGAGACCGTTGACCTCCTGCTCCACATCGGTGAGCTGCGTGTACACCGTGGCGGCGAGCCCCTGCTCATAAGCGGGCTTTATCTGCTCGGAGTAAAGCTTTTCGAGCTCCTTTTGCAGATCCTTTTCGGAGCGGAGCTTTTTATAGCCGAAGTTGTCGCTGCCGAAGCTGTGACCCTCGCAGCGGTAGTTATATCCGCCAAACTCGCTGAGCAGCACGGCTCTGCCGAGCTTGTCGGGCTTGAACACATACTTTTTGAAATAAACATGGAGACTCTGGGTCTGACCGATCTTCTGATCGTGCCAGCCGGATGCGTGGTCGATGGTGCGGGTCGGGTCCATGCCCGCGACCTTTTCAGCGATGCGTGCCGCATCGAACTGACCCCAGCCCTCGTTAAACGGCACCCACATCGCAATGCAGGGGCAGTTGTACAAAAGCTCGATCATCTCGTTGAGCTCTGTTTCGTATTCGACTCTGCCCTCAAGATCCTCGCGCGCAAACAGCTTGTACTTTTTGTCGTTTAAGTGTATGCCGGTGACCAGCGGTGTGGAGATTATTGCGGGGTTATAGCTGCCGCCGCCGTTTATCATATCCTGCCACACGAGCATGCCGAGCCGGTCACAGTGGTAGTACCATCTCAGCGGCTCGACCTTTATGTGCTTTCTGAGCATATTAAAGCCCATGTCCTTGGCGGTCTGAATATCGAAGATGAGCGCCTCGTCGGATGGTGCGGTGTACATACCGTCGGACCAGTAGCCCTGATCGAGCAGACCGTTGTGGAAGTATGGTCTGCCGTTTAAAAACAGGCGCTTTACGCCCTTGGAGTCGGGCTCGACGGAGAATTTGCGCATGGCAAAGTAGCTCTCGACCTTATCCTCGCCGCACACGACGGAAAAGTCGTACAGCTTGGGGGTTTCCGGCGACCACGGCTCAAAATCGGGCACCGGCACGGTGGCGGGAAGCTGATACTGCTGTCCGTTAAATATCGCGTATGCGCGGCTGTCGCCGACAATATCGGCGTTTATGCGCACGCTTGCGTTGTCGTAATCCGGCGTTATGCGCAGCGCCCTTATGCAGTCCCTGGGCACGCACTCCGCCCAAACGCTCTGCCATATGCCGCTCTGGGGGGTGTACCATATGCCGCCATGCTTCATCTTCTGCTTGCCGCGGGAGTGATACGAGGTGTCGGATACATCGCGCACGCTCAGCGACAGCTCGTTTACATCCTTCGTCAGAAAGCCGGTCGCATCAAACTCAAAGGGGAGGTAGCCGCCCTTGTGCCGGTATGCGCGCAGACCGTTTATGTACACGGTGCAGCTCTGGTCTACGGCGCCGAAATGCAGAATGACCCTGCCGCTCATATCGTCGGGACGCACCCAGTCGCGCCGGTACCACAGGTACTCATCCGGCTGGAGAGTTCTGCCGACGCCGGACAGCTCGCATTCCGGGGAGAAGGGAACGAGTATCTTGCCTTCCCATTTTTCCGGCTGCTTTTCTCCGGCTGCGGTAAAGGCATAGTCCCACTGTCCGTTTAGGTTTATAAACGATGCTCTGCGCATCTGCGGGCGGGGATATTCGGGAAGTATGTTGTCCTTATCGAGCTTTTCGCCCCATGGTGTAAGCATATTGCTGCCTCCTCAAAAAGTTATTGTCATGTGTATACTATACAGCATAAACGCCGTTTTGATAAGCCCTATTTTTAACAAAGTGCCAATGCGGGGCGAAAATTGACAATTAAACCACAAGAAGCAAATATTGCGTTAATTTATGTGCAGTTGTTAATCATTTGTCATGAAATAGCGCCAAAAACCACAAAAAATCGCGTAAAATCGAGTCATTGATTGTAGACACAAAACATAGTTTATGTTATATTTAAGAATGCATAAATTAGAGAGGTGATGTAAATGCCCTATAAGTTTCGCGGTGGCGTACATCCTGATTACATGAAGGCTCCGAACGAGCCCGTAGTAGTCCTGACCCCGCCGCCTCAGGTCGTTATCCCGATGGCACAGCACATCGGCGCACCTTGCCAGCCGCTGGTCGCGGTCGGCGATTATGTTACCATGGGTCAGAAAATAGGCGATAATCCCGCGCCTGTTTCCGCTCCGGTGCATTCTCCCGTTTCCGGCAAGGTAGTAGCGATCGAGCCCAGACCCCATCCCCTGGGCGATATGATAATGGCGATCGTTATCGAAAACGATTACCAGGATACCCCCTGCACGGACCTTGCTCCTCTCACCGAAGAGCAGCTCAAGGATCCGGAAGCTATTCTTACCCGCCTGCGTGAGGCAGGTATCGTCGGCATGGGCGGCGCAATGTTCCCGACGGCGTTTAAGATCAGAGGCGGTCTCGGCAAGGTCGACACCCTCATCATAAACGGCGCAGAGTGCGAGCCCTACCTCAACGGCGACCACTGGACTATGAAGCTGCATCCCGAAGAGCTCCTCAAGGGCATCGAGCTTGCACGCGTTGCCAGCGGACTGGACAAGGCGTATTACGGCATTGAGAAGAACAAGATGGACGCTATCGAGCTTCTCAATTCCAAGAATCCCGCTCAGTATGGCGTTGAGATCGTTCCCGAAGAGGTCAAGTACCCCCAGGGCGCGGAGAAAATGCAGATCAAAGCCATCACAAACCGCGAGGTCAAGCCCGGCGGACTGCCTGCCGGCGTCGGCTGCAATGTCGTCAGCACTCAGACTGCGTATGCGATCTACAAGGCATGCTATCTCGGCATCCCCTGCTATGAGCGTATACTCACCGTCGGCGGATCCGCTATCGACAAGCCCCACAACCTCCAGTGCCGCATAGGTACTCCGTTCAGCTACATCGTTGAGCAGTGCGGCGGATTCGTCAAGACCCCCAAGAAGATCGTTCTCGGCGGACCTATGATGGGCCTTATCGCAACAAGCCTCGACGCTGTAAACATCAAGGGCACCGCGGGCATTCTGTTCTTCACTGAGGAAGAGGACAGAACCGTTGAAAATCCCACCTGCATACGCTGCGGCAAGTGCATCACCGTATGCCCCATGGGACTTGAGCCCGTTTATATGTATGCCTACTTCAAGAAGGGTGACTTCGAGAACATGAAGAAGTACCACATTCTTGACTGCTTCGAGTGCGGAAGCTGCTCGTTCAACTGCCCCGGCAGAATGCCGCTTACCCACTCGTTTAAAACCGCAAAGCTCCTGTTCGCTGCAAAGGCAGCCGAAGAGAAGGCAAGAGCGGAAGCTGCTGCAAAGGAGGCTGAGAAAAAGTGAAAGCAAAAGAATATACATTTGACGCCTCTTATCAGCCGCAGGTAAGGACCAAGACCGACACATCCCGCATCATGCTCGATGTTATCATCGCTCTGGTCCCCGCAATGGCGTTTGCCGTTTATCAGTTCGGACCTCACGCGCTGCTGCTGCTGGCTGTCAGCGTTGCCTCCGCCGTGTTCTTCGAGTGGGGCTACCGCAAACTCATGAAGAAGCCCTCTTCGATAGGCGATCTTTCCGCCTGCGTCACCGGCATACTGCTCGTTCTGTGCCTGCCTGCCGACGCACCGGCGTGGATGCCCATTGTCGGTACCTTCTTTGCCATCGTCATCGTAAAGCAGCTTTACGGCGGCATCGGCAAGAACTTCGTAAACCCCGCGCTCGCAGGTCGTGCGTTTCTGTTCTTCTCCTGGACAGTCACAATGACCAGCTGGGCTGTTCCCAAGGCTATCGGCAAGATCGTTGTCGATGTTGACGCTGAAACCATGGCTACCCCGCTGAGCATCCTCAAGGAGGGCGGCGATGTCGTTGCTGCGGGTTACAATTTCAGCGATATGTTCCTCGGCTTCATGCCCGGCTCTCTGGGCGAGATAAGCGCGCTTGCACTGCTCATAGGCGGTGCATACCTGCTCATCCGCAAGGTCATCAGTTGGCGTATTCCCGTTGCCTTCATCGGCACCGTTGCCATTCTGACCTTCATCTTCCCGAGATACGGCTACTCGAACCTCGACTGGATGCTTTATAACCTCCTGTCCGGCGGTCTGCTCCTCGGCGCGTTCTTCATGGCGACCGATTACTCCTCCAGCCCCGTAACTCTCAACGGTCAGCTCCTGTTCGGCTTCGGCTGCGGCGCTCTGACTGTCCTCATCCGTTATTTCGGCGGCTTCCCCGAGGGCGTTTCCTTTGCAATACTCATCATGAACCTGTGCGCATGGGCTATCGATAAGGGTACCCGCGGCCGCCAGTTCGGTGTTTCCAAGGAAGACCTCAAGGCAGCTAAAAAGGCAGCAAAGGAGGCAAAAGCATAATGAATAAGATAGTAAAGCTTACCCTCATTCTGTTCCTCGTCTCCGCGATCGTTGCCGGCATCCTCGGTCTGACCAACATGGTCACTGAGGAGCCTATCAAACTGTACAACGAAAAAAAGACCGAAGAGGCATACAGAGCGGTCATGGACTTCAACAAGTGTGACCCCGTAGACTACAAAGGCGACGGCACCGTTACCAAGGTCTGCAAGACCGACACCGGCAACTGGGTAGTCGAAGCTGAGGTCTCCGGATCTCAGGGTATGATCACCGTTGCTGTCGGCGTTAACGCAGATCTTACCTGCAACGGCATCTCCATCATCTCCAGCTCCGAGACCAGCGGCCTCGGCTCCAAGGCAAGCAACGCCGAGTTTAAAGATCAGTTCGTCGGCATAAGCGCAGATCAGGCGAAGGTCACCAAGGACGGCGGCGTCATCAACGCCATCACCGGTGCGACCATCACCTCCCGCGCAGTCTGCACGGCAGTTGACGCAGCCATCGCTGCCGTCAGCACTTTGGGTTAAGGAGGTCAGACGATGAATATTAAAAAACAGTTCAGGGACGGCCTTATTACCAATAACCCCGTTCTGGTCCAGCTTCTCGGTATGTGCTCGACCATGGCTATCACCACGATGTTCTTCAACGGCATCGGCATGGGCATATCCGTACTTATCATCCTCACCTGCTGCAACATCGTTATCTCCGCAATGCGTAAGATCATCCCGAATGATATCCGTATCGCAGTTTTCGTCGTTATCATCGCAGGCTTCGTTACGATAGTTGACCTTCTGCTTCAGGCATATGTTCCCGCACTGAGCGAGTCTCTGGGCGTGTTCATCCCCCTGATCGTCGTCAACTGCATCATCATCGGCCGCGCAGAGGCGTTCGCCGCGAAAAACACCATCGGCGCTTCCGCACTCGACGGCATTTTCCAGGGTCTCGGCTACACGATAGTTCTGACCATCATGTGCATCATCCGTGAGTTCCTCGGCTCCGGCTCGTTCGGCAAGGGTATCATCAATACCATCAGCGGTATCGGCACCGGCAACGGTCTGCAGATATTCCCCGAAGAGTACGGCGCGAAGCTCCTGACCATGCCTTTCGGCGGCTTCCTTACCCTCGGCTGCCTTATCGCTCTTATGCAGTTTGCCCTGCGTAAGTCCGCCGAAAAGAAAGAAAAGGAGGGAAATAAGTAATGCTTACAAGTATTCTTTCCATCTCTCTGGGCGCAATTCTTATAAACAACTTCATTTTCTCCCAGTTCCTTGGCTGCTGCCCCTTCCTCGGCTGCTCGAGCAAGGTCGACACCGCAGTCGGAATGGGCCTCGCGGTCACCTTCGTTATGGGTCTTGCATCCGCGATCTGCTGGGTCGTTGACTTCTATGTTCTCCAGCCCCTCGGACTCGCTTTCCTCCAGACCCTGACCTTCATTCTGGTCATCGCGGCTCTGGTTCAGTTCGTCGAGATGTTCCTGAAGAAGTCCATCCCCTCGCTGTACTCCGCACTGGGCATTTACCTGCCCCTTATCACCACCAACTGCGCCGTTCTCGGTGTCGTTCTCCTGAATGTTCAGAACAAGTACAACTTCATCGAGTCCACCGTTTACGGTATCACCGGCGGTCTCGGCTTCCTGCTTGCTATCGTGCTGTTTGCATCGGTTCGTGAGCGCGTCGAGTTCGCGGAGTATCCGAAGAGCTTTGAGGGCTTCCCGATCTGTCTCGTTACCGCTTCTCTGCTCGCTCTGGCCTTCATGGGCTTCAGCGGCATGAAGATCTTTTGATAGGGGGACGATGATATGCAGTTAGTTATTTATGGTGTTATCGTTCTCGGCGCTCTCGGTGCTCTGTTCGGCGCGATCCTCGCGTTTGCATCGAAGATATTCTATGTCGAGGTAGACCCCAAGCAGGAGCAGGTCCGTGAGTGTCTCGCCGGCGCAAACTGCGGCGGCTGCGGATTCCCCGGCTGCGACGGCTATGCCGCTGCGGTCGCAAAAGGCGAAGCTCCTACCAACAAGTGCGTTGCAGCCGGCCCTGAGGCTGCCGAAAAAATCGCGGAGATCATGGGCGTTTCCGCCGGTGAAGTCGTAAAGCAGGTCGCATTCGTTCCCTGCTCGGGCACTGAAGGTCATGCTTCCAAGCGCTTCAACTACAAGGGACCCCAGAACTGCCAGGCGGCTATGCTGTTCGGCGGTAAGAGCAATATGGATTGCCGCTTCGCGTGCATAGGACTCGGCAACTGCGCAAATGCCTGCCAGTTCGGCGCAATGAGCATCGTTGACGGCGTTGCAAAGGTCGACCGCGAGAAGTGTGTCGGCTGCGGTGCGTGCGTCGATGCCTGCCCGAAGAAGATAGTCAAGCTCGTCAATTATGATCAGCATGTTCTCGTCGCCTGCTCCAGCTGCGACAAGGGCGCTGCCGTCATGAAGGTCTGCGACGAGGGCTGCATCGGCTGCATGAAGTGCCAGCGCGAGTGCCCCGCCGACGCAATCGTTGTCAAAGATGCTCTGGCTCGTATCGATGTTTCCAAGTGCGTACAGTGCGGTCATTGCGCCGACATTTGCCCGCGCCACATCATCAAGATCCAGAACTGACAGCTCACTGAATTTAAAAATACCTGAACGCTTGCCGTTCAGGTATTTTTTTCATGTATACGCATTTCGCTGCGCGGAAAAATAGAACAAAAAGCAGGAGAGATGCATATGAGTGTTAAACGAAAAAAGCTTGTGCTTGCAGTTGCCCTTATATTCGCGGTGAACATCCTCATAATAGCGCTTGCGCAGTCGGCGGACGCCGCCCTTTATAAGCGCGGCTCATCCGGCGCGACCGTCACGCAGATACAGACCCGCCTTAAAAGCTGGGGCTACTACACGGGCAGCGTTGATGGAGTTTACGGCAGCGCGACAGAGAGCGCGGTGAAGTATTTTCAGCGCAAAAACGGTCTGAGCGTGGACGGTCGGGCTGGGGACAAGACCCTCGCGGCGCTGGGCATATATGAGCAGTCCTCGGGCTCATCGTCATCGTCGGGCGATGTATATCTGCTCGCGCGGCTCATATCCGCCGAGGCACGCGGCGAGCCGTATGTCGGTCAGGTAGCCGTGGGCGCTGTAGTGCTCAACAGGATAGACCACCCCTCGTTTCCAAACTCGCTGTCCGGTGTTATATATCAGAGCGGCGCATTTTCCTGCCTCTACGACGGCCAGTTTGACCAGCCGATAGCCGACAGCGCATATCGCGCCGCGCGTGAAGCGCTCGCGGGATCGGATCCCACCGGAGGCGCTATCTACTACTTCAATCCCGCCACCGCAACGAGCAAGTGGATATGGTCGCGCCCGCAGATGCTCACCATCGGCAGCCATATATTTTGCGCTTGACTTAAAATGGCGATGATTATAAAATATAAGAAATATTTATTCGGCGGCTCGCCGCCGTACATAGAAAGGTGATCACTATGAACAAATGCCCGAAATGCGGAACCTATATACCCGACGGCGGCAAGGTGTGTCTGTCCTGCGGCTGGAAGCCCGAGACGGCTGACGGCGTTTTTGATAATTTCATATTGAAGTATATGCAGGATGCTTTTGAGAAAGCCAGCCCCGAAATGACCGAAAACGACACGATCCCCGAGGAGTACCGCGAGCGCGACCTGGCCGCTACCGGCTACATCGGACCCGTGTTCCTGTATTCTCTTCTCAAGGATGGCAGCTCCGAGCTCGTAAAGTACCATGCCAAGCAGTCGGCGATGCTGCTTGCAATGCATATGCTGAACGGCGTTGTCGGCACGGTGCCATATATCGGCAAGCCGATAAAAAAGCTCAACACCGCACTGCTGGTGGTGCTGGCGTTCCTCGGCGCGCGCAACGCGTATTTCGGCAAAAAAGAGCCGGTGCCGTTTGTCGGACAGATAATTTCAATGATACTGGAGGCGCTGTGAGATGAAATTCGTTACATATACATATGAAGGAGCATCTGCGGTAGGCGTGCTTTCCGCAGACGATAGCGCGGTTATTCCCGCATCGGAGCTGGGGCTCAAGGCTGAGAGCATGAATGAGCTCATATTCGAGCTCGACGGCAGCCTGCCTGCTATTCCCGACGGCGCAAAGAGCATACCGCTCACCGCTGTGAAGCTCGACGCTCCCATACCGGAGCCGAAGCAGGATGTTGTGTGCCTTGGTCTCAATTACCGCGACCATGTCGATGAGGCGACCCGTGCGGATGCGGTTTTCGATGTGCAGCGCGGCGATGCCGTGTATTTTGCAAAGCGGCTTCAGCGAGCGGTAGCTCCCGACGGAATTATCGACGGGCATTTTGACATATGCGACAGCCTCGACTACGAGGTCGAGCTCGGCGTCATTATCGGACGCGACGCGAAGAATGTCAAAGCTGCCGACGCCGGCGATTACATATTCGGCTATACAATTATAAATGATGTATCTGCCCGCAATCTCCAGACCCGCCATAAGCAGTGGTACTTCGGCAAGAGTCTCGATGACTTTACGCCCATGGGGCCGTGCATTGTGTCGGCTGAGACGATCGGCGCAATGCCGGAGCTCGGTATCCGCTGCTATGTAAACGGCGAGCTTCGCCAGAGCAGCAATACGCACAATATGATATTCGACATACCTTATGTAATAGAGGAACTTTCCGCCGGAATGACGCTGAAAGCGGGTACCGTTATCGCAACCGGCACCCCCAGCGGCGTCGCCCTCGGTATGCCGCCCGAAACACGGCGGTACCTCAAAAGCGGCGATGTTATCCGCTGCGAGATCGACGGCATCGGCGTTCTTGAAAACACAGTCGGTTGAGGCAGACTGACCGCGCATATATTGAGGAAGATCAGCGCCGCAAACACAAGATTTAGAACTTGCAAAAAGGAAACAAAAAAGTTTCAAAAACAGCTTGACAATTGGCGTTTGCGGTGCTATTCTATCTAAGCAATTCGGAAAACGACATAAAAGAGCGAAACAAAAAACTTAAAAAGTTTTGAAAAAAGTTCTTGACAAGTTGTGATGAATTTGCTAATATATAAAAGCTCACCGTGTGTGCGGTCGAGCGAGTGTACCTTGAAAATTAGATAATGTAAGAACAGCTTATGCTAAATAAGCACCGGAA